>Ga0207433_10006276_pt1 | contig 20705 bp, 24 predicted proteins | sample YelNatPaOPGAMG01_FD_187559 | JGI IMG/M metagenome (GOLD analysis project Ga0207433, IMG submission 187559) | Hot spring thermophilic microbial communities from Obsidian Pool, Yellowstone National Park, USA - OP-RAMG-01 (SPAdes) (version 3) | ecosystem: Environmental > Aquatic > Thermal springs... | reverse complement strand
CCAAAGGAAGTTCTGATTCTATCTTAATAGGCTCTTGGGTAATCGGATGAATAAAACTTATTTCTTTTGCATGAAGGCAAAGCCTTTTTGCTTTGAGTTTAAAATCCTTTCTAAAGGCGAATTTATCTTCACCGACAATGGGATGCCCTATCCTTTTAAAATGGATTCTGATCTGATTCTTACGCCCGGTTAAAGGTCTGACTTCCAAAATAGCAAATTCTTTTCTCTGCTCAATTAATGAATAATAGGTAGTGGCAGGTTTACCCTCTATAGGCAGAGCGATTTTCCCTTCAGGAGAAGGAACCTTTCCCTGGACAAAGGCAATGTAGGTCTTTTTAACCTGCCCTTTTTTAAATGCCTGCATCATTTTCTTCTGAACCGATTTTCCCTTGGCATAGATAATCAAACCAGAAGTAGAATAATCCAGACGATGACAGGGATGTAACCGAAAACTAACTCCTTCCTTTTTTAATTCTTCATTTAGTAAAGAAGTTAAATCATTTTTTTTATTGGGCGCAGGAATGACTAAGACCTTGGCAGGTTTTTCTATAATCTTTAAATAATCATCCTCAAATAAAGTGTTTATCTTCATTTTATATCCTTAGTCTTAATCCACTTACAAAACTGACAGGAATCATTTAATTGCGGGATTGGTCCTTTAATTATCTTTATTGCTTCATAGAATACTCTTTTTGCAAAAAGGGGATCAGTCTTTATCTCCTTTAAATGGATATCAAAATGAAAATTACTGTCCTTATCTATAACTTTGGGAATATAATAAACAATATAAGCTACTCTTCGGGTGGGAAAACCATTTTCCTCTAATAAAAATGTATAGACATCCATCTGAAGTTGATAACTGGGATGGATCTCTTCCGGAGCTAAACCTCTTGTCTTATGGTCCAATGCAGCATAGGAATCATCAGAAAATTTTAAACACTCATCGAGATATCCACCTAATTTGGCATCCTCTTTTAAATCCACATATTCCAACCATTTTCCTTTAGGAAGAGAACTTATCAGGGTTGCCTTTAATTTACCCTCTAAAATAGGGGGAAGGATATTTTTTGAACGGTATAAATTAAAGTAATCCTTAATTATGCGGTCAAGACCGGTAGTAATAGTAGCTACAGGGATACGGGGGCGCTCAATCCCCTTATTTACATAAAGCCAGAAACAACGCGGACATTCTAATAAAAGATTTAAACTGGAGGCAGAGAGTTTTATCATAATATCCTTAACATCGCTTCAATGGCTGATTTCGCCTTTCTTCTAATATTCTCTTCTACATATACCTCAGGCTGAAGTGTCTCCAAAGACCAAAGAATTTTCTCCTGGGTAATCTTTTTCATATTCGGACATATCGCCCTTTCCGAAGCAGGATAGAATATCTTACGGGGATTTTCCTTTTTAAGTCGATAGAGCAATCCATTTTCAGTCCCTACAATTAATTCTTTTCTCTTTGTCTGGGAAGCGAATTTAACCATCTGACTAGTAGAAAGTACCGCGTCTGCTAATTCTCTCACCTCCCTTCTACATTCCGGATGGACTATCACCTCTGCTTCGGGATGAAGATACTTTTCACGTTTTATATCCTCAGCTAATATCTTTATATGGGTAGGGCAGAATCCATTCCAGCTGATAAGTTTTTTCCCCGTCTTTTGAGAAACATAATCTGTAAGATACTTATCAGGGATAAAAATGATTTCTTTTTTATCTTTTAAAGCTTGGATTACTTTAACTGCATTGGTAGAGGTACAACAGTAATCTAACTCTGCTTTGACTTCTGCAGAAGTATTCACATAACCTACCACAATAGCTTTCGGATATTTATCTTTTAATCTTTTTAAATCCTGAGCGGTAATCATATTAGCCATCGGGCAACCTGCGGTTATATCTGGAAGGATAACCTTTTTATCTGGACAAAGGATAGAGGCGGTCTCCGCCATAAAATGGACTCCACAGAAAATAATCACTTTTGCTTCTATTTTAGAAGCGATCCTACTTAACTCTAAAGAATCTCCTAAAAAATCCGCTACGTCCTGAACCTCAGGCAACTGATAGTTATGGGCAAGGATAATTGCCCGTCGGATCTTCTTTAACCTTCTAATCTTACCTGTTAGGTCAGTCAGTCTCAATTATCCCTCCCCCTAATACTCTATCATCTTTATAAAAAACCGCAGACTGCCCAGGAGTAATCGCAGATTGTGGCTTAAAAAATTTAACTTCTAAATAATTGCCTCTGGGGATAACTTCCGCAGGTGTTTCTCTGTGATTATACCTTATCTTAACATTTAAAACAATCTTATTTTTTATCGGCTCACCGATAAAATGTGGTTTTTTAATAAAAAGTCTTTCACTGTAGGTATCTTCTTTTTTACCCACTACGATACGGTTTGTTTTTTTATCTAACCTTATTACATAAAACGGTCCACCACTTAAACCCAGACCTTCTCTTTGGCCCAAGGTATAAAAACATAAACCCCTGTGTCTTCCTAAAATTCTTCCTTCCTTATCCACAATCTCACCGGGCTTGATTTTATCTTTAAAATGTAAAGATAAAAAATTTCGATAATTATCCGCAGGCAAAAAACAGATATCTTGACTGGCAGGTTTATCTTTTACGGGCAAATTTAGTTTTCTGGCGATTTCTCTTACCTCTGACTTAAGGTAATCTCCTAAAGGAAAGATTATTCTCTTAAGCTTTTCCTGTGTAAGACAATATAAAAAATAGCTTTGATCCTTATTTATATCCTTTGCTTTTTTTAAATAATAGAGTCCGTCATTGCCCAATTCTATACGGGCATAATGACCGGTGGCAAAAAAATCCGCACCTATTTTAAATACCTTTTCTAAAAGTGCATCAAATTTTATATAACGGTTACAATCCACGCAGGGATTAGGCGTCCGCGCAGAGAGGTATTCATCACAGAATTTCTTAATTATTTTCTCTTTTAAAACTCTTGAAAAATTCAACACGTAATGTTTTATCCCCAATTTATAAGCAACCTTGCGGGCATCCTCAATTGCCTGTTTATCACAGCATATCGGCCTTTTTCTTTTTAGGATATCTAAATTAAAACACATAGTAACCCCTATAACTTCGTAATCTTTTTCTTTAAGTAAAGCAGCCGCTACCGAAGAATCCACACCTCCGGACATTGCCACAAAAACTTTTTGTTTCATAACTTTTTATTATATTATAAATTCTTAAACTTTTAAAAAGAAATAATTAGTCCTAATTTATACCAACGGTTAATCCCTTTTATATCTTTTGTTTCTTCATAATTCTGATTAAAAATATTTATCCCCTCTATAAAGAATTCATAATTTTTAAAATTTTTACTTATCTTAAGGTCAAAGGTATTATAGGATTTTCTCTGGCAAGGATGGGAGAAATTGCTTATCAAATTTAAATCTATTTTTTTAATTTTAAAACTAAAGATACTCACCAGTTTATGCTGATTATAATCAAAGATATATTTAGAATAGGAATAAGGATTTTTCTGCCTTAAATTTAAGTAAGTGTAATCTAAAGAAAAGCTCTCTAAAAATCCCAAATTAAATTTAAGAACATAATTTAACTCAAAACCAAAAGGCTCTATCTTACCAATATTTTTTGCCTGCCAGGCATCTAAAGGTGTGTTTTTAACCCAATCGATGGTGTGGGACTGATTTTTAAGAAAGAAACTAAAGCCAAATTTTTGCTTATCATCCCAAATATCAAAACCAAATTCAAAAGCATCTGTTTTCTGATTCTTCAAATCGGGATTCCCTTGGTTGGCAGGGTCAGAATAGTAAAGTTCAGTAAAGGAAGGGGCTCTTCCAAACCTATTTAAACACATCCTTAATCTTAAATTTTCATCTAAAAGATAGCCTATCCCTATATAAATATCTTCTAAATAATCACCGGGATGGTCGTCTTCTAAACCAGCGTAAAAACTGAATATAAAATTATCAAAAACTTTATCTTTAATTCCTAAAAGAAAGCCTTTTTTAAAACGGTTATGCTGATTAAGACGGGTGCTGGTTAATTTCTGTTTTTCTATATTAAAATTTAAAAAGAAATTATCTAAAATATCAAACTTAGAATTCAATCCCCATAGATAAGTTTTATGCTGATTCTTATAAAAAAAAGGATTGTGCCGGTCTAAGATATAGGTATCTTTATGCCGGCGAAAATATAGTTGATTTTCCCAATTATTAAATTTGCTATGGATAAAACTTAAATCCTGTTGGATATGTTCCTCTTGATGGGGAAATCTTACGGAATAAAAACTATCCGCACCAAAATCCCTTTGGGTATGTCCAAAGAAAAAATCTATCACTTTTTCCTCTTTCTCCCATAAGGTATAATAGGATAAATTATAGATATCGAAATCCGTATCCTGCCTGGCTCCCGAAGAGATCTTATGTTCTAAAGAAAACCGATTTTTAAATCCTTTTAGAGGAAAATTAAAAGATAATAATTTTTCCCATAAAGCATGCTGGCCAAAACCTGACTTTAAATAAATACCTCTTTCCTTAGGTTTTTTAAGGGTAAAATTTATCTTTTGGGGATTTTTTAAAACCTCTACCTTCTCCAAATCAAAGTAAGTTAAAGGAAGCTCTAAGTTAAAATGTCCGCTCTGAGGGTCATTTAGTTTTAGCCCATTTAAAGTAATAAAATTATCTTCAAATAAAGAACCCCGGATGGATAAATCCTGCTGTATACCAAAAGTTGACCTCTTTATCAAATCTATGCTTGAGGAATAATCGATTATCTCTTCAGAAGAAAAGAAAGGTAATTTTTCTATTTCTTCAAAAGAAAAATATTTAACATCTTCGGAAATAATTTTTTTTATCCTTATTTCTTCTAAATTCTCTTCTTTAGCAAGAGCGGGCAAACTTAAGATAAAAAAAATAAAAATAATTAAAGAAATTCTTAACCAATTTTTAAACATAAACTGCCTCCTTCTTTAAAATTGTTTGATACTGGTTAATTTCGTTGAGCTCGTTATTTTACTTCCTAACTTCCTAACTTACCTAACTTACCTAATTTCCTAACTGAAGATAATTGTAAACTTATTTTAAAATTTTAGTTTACAAATATTGCAAAAATAAAACTAACGACAATAGAATAAATCTCCCGCGTTTATCCTTTCTATTAAACCGGTTTCTTTTCTTAAAAGAAGATTTCCCTCTTCATCCACATCCTGCGCTAAACCTAACAAAACTTTTTTATCCTGAATTATCTTTACCATTCTTCCTAAAGTAGTAGAATACATCCGCCACCTATCTAAAATAAAACGTGCTCCTTTCTTTTTAAATAAAAGGTAATACTCTTCAAGTTTTATCAACAAACTGCGCATAAGTTCTAAACGGTTAATATTTTCTTTTTTATACTCGTACAGAGATATGGCTGGCTCAATAAGTTGTTGTGAGCTATTGTTTACATTTATACCTATACCTATTATGATAAAATGAACTTTTTCCATTTCTGCCTCTATCTCGGTAAGGATTCCCGCTAATTTTTTACCATTTAAGATAACATCGTTAGGCCATTTTAATTCTGTCTGAATATCGGTAGTCTCTTTTATCGCCTCCACCACCGCAACGCTACTTAAAAGATTAAAAATAAAAGCTTGATTGGGATGAATATGGGGTTTTAAGATAAAAGAAAAATAAATCCCCTTATATCGCCAGCAAAACCATTTTCTTTTTAATCTTCCCCTTGCTCTGGTCTGAGATTCCGCTATTACTACTGTTCCTTCAGGTTCATTTTGTTTGGCTAAATTATAGGCAATATCCATGGTAGAAGTTACAGTTTCAAAATAATATAATTTTTTACCCATAAACTTTGTGGCTAAATTATAGGTAATCTCATAAGGCAGAACTCTATCCGGTAGTTTTAAGATTCGGTATCCTAAATGGGGGATTGCTTCAATGGTATAGCCTAAATCTCTTAATTCCTGAATATGCTTCCAAATGGCAGAACGACTGATAGATAAATGATGGCTCATCTGTTCTCCGGAAACATAACCAGAATTACTTTTAAGGAAGGAGATTATCTTTTCGGTAATTTTATCCATAAATTATTTTTTATCCTCGTATAAAGGAGACATCTCTCTAAGTTTTTTTACCACCTTAGGTAATTGTTCTAATACATAATCGATATCTTCTTCTTTTGTCCATCTACCCAAAGTAAATCTTACTGAACCGTGGGCTACTTCGTGAGAAAGTCCAATGGCTAAAAGTACATGCGAGGGTTCAAGGGAACTGGAAGTGCAGGCAGAACCCGTAGAGACAGCGATACCTAAAAGGTCTAAATTAAGCAAAAGGGATTCTCCTTCAATATAACGGATAGAAAAATTGGCATTATTGGGAAGTCTTATCTTGGGATGCCCATTTAGATAAACCTCCGGGATATTCTTTAATACATTATCGATAAGTTTATCGCGTAAACCTGTTTGAAATTCTGCCTCTTCTTGCATCTTCTCTTTACACAGCTCTATTGCTTTAGCCATACCGACAATTCCGGGGGTATTATGCGTAGAGGCGCGTCGGGAATTCTCCTGGTCTCCTCCATGTAGAAACCTTTCGATACGTGTGCCTTTTCTTATGTAAAGTGCGCCTACCCCTTTAGGACCATAGAACTTATGCGCAGATAAAGAAAGTAAATCTACATTCAAATCATTTACATTTACCGGAATATGCCCCACAGTTTGGACCGCATCGGTATGAAAATATATCTCTTTTTCTTTAGCGATCCTTGCAATTTCCGAAATGGGTTGAATTGTCCCAATCTCATTATTCGCATGCATGATAGAAATAAGGATCGTCTTATCTGTAATTGCTTTTTTTATATCCGAAGGGTCAACTAAACCATATTTATCTACTCCCACTACAGTTATTTTAAAACCTCTTTTTTCTAAAAATTTTGCAGGTTCAGTTATAGCATGGTGTTCAATTGCACTGATAATAATATGGTTTCCCTTTTTCTCATTAGCAAAGGCAATCCCCTCTAAAGCAAAGTTATTAGATTCGGTTCCGCCGGAAGTAAAAACGATCTCTTCAGGTTTTGCCCCTAAAAATGAGGCAACCGTTTCTCTTGCCTCCTCAATTGCTTTGCGGGCAATCTGACCTTCGGTATGGATACTGGAAGGATTGCCAAATTTTTCAAAAAAGAATGGTTCCATCGCTTTTGTTACCTGGGGGTCCTGCGGTGTAGTGGCTGCGTAATCAAGATATATTCTTTTCATTTTTCCCCTCCTTTTAAAATTAAATTCATCGAACCTTGCCGATATCCTTCTAAATCTAAGGTAATATAAATAAATCCTAATTTTTTTAAGAAATTACAAATCTTTAATCTGTTTTTTATCAGATAAGAAAGTTGACTTTTCTCTACCTCAATCCTGGCTAAATCAGAATAATCCCTTAGCCTTACCTGCTTAAAACCTAAACTTTTAAGAAAGTCTTCTGCTTTTTCTATACGTTTAAGTTTATAAAGGCTAATTCTATCACCGTAGGCGATACGGGAAGCAAGACAGGCCTGCGAAGGGTTATTATAGTTATTTAAACCCAGTTCTTTACTTAAAATTCTTATCTCCTCTTTTTTGATCTTTGCTTCGCTTAAAGGAGAGCGTATCCCTAATTCTTTTTTTGCTTTTTCTCCAGGCCTGAAGTCCTTCTGATCATCAAAGTTTGTCCCATCAACCACATAGCTTATCTTTTGCTTTTTGGCAATTTTTTTAAGTTTTAAAAACAGATCCCTTTTACAGAAATAGCAACGTTGATAATTATTTTTTATAAATAATGGATTTTTGTATTGGAAAGTTTTAATCATCAGATGTCTTATATTGTTGCTTTGAGTAAATTCTTTTGCCTCTCTTATTTGTTTTTTAGAATAAATGGGAGAAACCGCAGTAACCGCCAAAACATTATTTCCTAAAACATCCGTGGCTACTTTTAAAAGAAAACTGCTATCCACTCCTCCAGAATAGGCAACCAGAACCGAACCCATATCTTTTAAAATTTTTTTTAAATTCTTTAACTTTAAAATGGCTTCCTTTCTCATTATGGATAGTTATATATCAGAAGGATAGATTTATCAAGCATTTTATCGTAAAATAAATTTGCATTTAGTAATTTTTAATCTATAATAAAATACCGATGGCAAAAATCAGTTCTAAAAGACATATTAAAAAATGGTACTGGATTGTAATTTTTGTTTTGATTCTACCCGGATTTATACTTTGGGGTTCGGAAACTATAATCGCACACCTTAAAACCAGAAACTATGTAGGGATGGCGTTCGGCAAGAAGATATCTGTTGAGGAATTTAAAAATGCGCTTACCGCAATACAACACCAGTTAATCCTTCAGAAAGGTGAGGAATTTTTAAAAAAACAAAAGGATATAGACCTAAGCCCTCAAGCCTGGGACCGGATTATTTTATTAAAAGAAGCCAAAAAAAGAAAGATTAAGGTAACCGATGATGAGGTAAAAGACTTTATCGAAAAAATACCTCTCTTCAGAGCTAATAATAAGTTTAATTTTGATCTATACCGAAATATTATACATTACCTATTGGGAACGGATATGCGTCTGTTTGAAGAAGAGACGAGAGAAAATCTGATGATCTCCAAGCTCTATGAAGATATAACCAAAGATGTAAAATTAACTGAGGAGGAAGCCTGGATCGCTTATCGGCAGGAAAACGAGATGATCTCTGTAGAGTATCTAAGTATCTGTCCGAAAGAATTAGAAAAAGAAGTTGTAGTGGATGAGCAGAGTTTATACCAGTATTACTTAGATAATCGTCAGAGTTTTAGAAAACCTCCTGCCTTCAATCTCCAATACATAACCGAAGAGGATCCTGAAAGAATAAAAAAGATTTATAATTCCTTAAGAAGGACAAAAGATTTTGAAGGGTTTTTAAAGAAAAATGGTTATAAAATAGAAGAGACCGGTCTTTTCAGTATGGAAGAGCCTATCCCCGGTATTGAATGGTCCGCATCCTTATCCTTTCTGATCGAGAACCTTAAGGTAGGTCAAATTGTAGGTCCGATAAAGATAAAAAATAAATACCTCTTAATCCGCCTAAAGCAAAAAAGACACTCCTATATTCCTATATTTAGAGAACTGAAGGATAAAATAAGGCAGGAGTTCATTCAAATAGAATCAAAAAAGATGGCTAAGGAAATTTTAAATAGAGTAATTTCGGAAATAAATACCTTAAAAGAAAACAATAATTTTATAGATTTCTCACAGTTAGCTAAAAAGTATAATCTAAAGACTGGAACTACTGATTTATTTAAGCGTTCAAGTTATGTTCCTAACTTAGGGGCATCGGATAAATTCTTTACCGCATTCGATGAGCTTAAACCAGAAGAGATAGGTAAAGAGATAGTGGAAGCAGAACAGGCATTATTTATTGTAAAACTGAATACCTATAAACCTGCTGATTCAGAGGCGTATAAAAAAGAAAAAGAGGAATTCATCAAAAATCTTACCCTTAAAGTAAAAGACTTTCGTTTTTTAGAATTTCTTTGGCAGTTAAGGGAAAAAGCAGGAATTAAGATTTGGCTATAAAATTTCTATCCTACCTTAATCGCTTCTACTGGACATTGGGAGGCAATCTCTTTAAGATCACAGCTACTACAGGAATCTTTCTTTACATGCGCAACCCCATCATCCCTTACCTCAAAGACCTCCGGACATGACTGTTCGCACAAACCACAACCTACGCATTTATCCTTATCTATCGTTACTTTTGCCATAGGTTTTCCTCCTTTTAACGCTCTAATAAATTTTCAAACATCTCCTCATGCTCTGCCTCTTCAGAAAGAATGTGGGTAATAAGTTGATAAGTAATGTGGTCTTTACCTAAGGTCTTCTGAGCAAGTTTATTATATACTTCAATTGCTCCTGCCTCTGCCTCTAAAACAACCCGAATAATTCGATTTATATCTGCACTATTTTTAGGTGGAAGGATATAGGGAAAGTTAGCATTCTTTTCCAATTCCATCGGATTGGCTAATGGAACATCTCCCAATTTTGTAATCAGGTCACTTAATTCCTTAGCATGTTCTAATTCATCTTTGGCAATCTTTTCTAAAAACTCCTTCATATCCTCATAAGCCCTACCACAGACAACCTGTGCCATATACCAGTAAAGATAAAATGCCAACCATTCATCGCAGTATGCCTTGTTTAACTCCTTTACCAATTCTTTTAAATTAAGATTTACAACACTTCTGAATTGTTTGCCCATCTTTCACCTCCTTTAAGGATTTGATTTTTCTTCTGCAAAAAGATTATATCTCTTTATGTTATTATTGGCAATCTCTTGAATCTTTTTTAATTCTTCCGGATTACTTAAAATATGTTTAAACCTTGCCTGTAGTTTAAGATATTCCTCTACCGGTAAACCAGGAATCTTACGCACACCGGTCAAAACACCATTCTCATATTCAATTAAAGGATAAAGGCCAGTCTCTACCGCTAAACGGGCTATTTTATAAGTAAGACGGGGTTCATGGCGCCAACCTAAAGGACAGGGCACATGGATCTGGATATATTTTGGTCCTTTTATAGAGAGCGCCTTTTTTACTTTTTTTTGTAAATCCTGCGGAAACCCTACTGAAGCAGTAGCCACATAAGGAATGCCATGGGCTAAAGCAATTTCCGGAACCGGTTTTTTTAAAGTGGGATTGCCAGAAGATTTTTTACCAAAAGGGGTAGTCGTAGTATCGCTATCAAAAGGAGTCAGACCGCTTCTCTGAATTCCCGTATTCATATAGGCTTCATTATCATAACAGATAGATAAAATATTATGTCCCCTTTCCCACATTCCCGAAAGTGCCTGCAGTCCAATATCCGCAGTACCCCCATCTCCTGCCTGACAAATTACCTGGATATCTTCTCTACCTTTATACTTTAAAGCAGATTCAATCCCTGAGGCAACCGCAGCGGCATTCTCAAATAAAGAATGGATCCAAGGAATGCCCCAACTTGATTCGGGATACTTTGTAGAAAAGACTTCAAGGCAACCGGTATTATTCGCTACGATGGTGTTAGGGCCGGCGGTCTCTATAACTAATCTTGCGGCAATGGCCTGACCACAACCTGCACAGGCAGTATGCCCAGAAGCAAAAAGTACTTTTCTTTCCATAGAATTATAATTTCTCCTTTAATAACTCAGGTTTTAAATCTATAAATTCTTCCTCAGTTTCTTTAAGGGATAACTTCTTAAATATTGTTTTTATAGATTCCAAAGTAATATCCCTTCCTCCTAAACCTGCGATGAAACTACGGATTAACTTGGGTGCGCGTTTTTTGCCAAAAAATACTGACCTTATCTCAGAATATAAAGGTGCATCTGAACCCAAAGATAATGCCCTATCCAATACCGCTACCTTAGAAACATCCTTTAATGCCTCATATATTTTATTGCTTGGAAAAGGCCGATAGGTAATTATCTTCAACAATCCTACTTTTTTACCCTTTTTTCTTAAATCATCCACTGCTTCTTTTATAGTTCCACAAACCGAACCCATGGCAACAATTACTTTTTCCGCATCTTCCGTTCTATAAGCTTCCACTAATCCTTCTTGGTAGTCTCTGCCAAAGATAGCTTTAAATTCCTGAATTATTTTAGGTAATAATTTTAAAACCTCCTGATGGGTCTTCTGGATAGCAAAGCGGGTCTCCATATAGTAATCGCTATCCGCTAAAAATCCTAAAGTCAAAGGATTTTCTACATCCAATTTATAGTTATTCTGGTAAGGAGGTAAAAAATTCTCTACCATTTTTCCCTCGGGTATTTCCACTACTTCTAAACCATGGGTAAGGATATAACCATCCATACAGACCATTACCGGAAGCATTACATTTTTATCCTCAGCAATCCTGTAAGCAATCAGATGAAAATCTACTGCCTCCTGAATATTCTCTACATAAAACTGAATCCAACCACTATCCCTTAAAGAAATGGAATCCTGCTGGTCATTCCAGATATTTATAGGCGCGGAGACTGCGCGGTTAGCACAGGTAAGCACTACCGGCAGTCTTAATCCTGCAATATTAAATAGAACCTCAGACATCAAAAGAAGCCCTTGAGAACTGGTAGCGGTATAAGCTCTTAGGCCAGTGGCCACTGCACCCAAAACTACTGAGGCTGCAGAATGTTCACTTTCTACATTCACAAACTCACTATTAAGAAGCCCTTCTGCTACCATTTTAGCAAGCTCTTCCGGAATATGGGTCTGGGGAGTAATCGGATAGGCAGCAATTACTGCGGGTTTACATAAAGAAATTATCTTTGCTACTGCCTGCGAACCTTCTAAAAATTCCTTCATTTTTCCTCTACCATTATTATATCTTGTTTGGGACAAATCTCTGCACAATTGCCGCAACCTTTGCAGTAATTGTAATCACAATGGTAAGTGTTCTTCTCTTCGCCTTCGATACAGCCCTCAGGGCAAATCAAAACACACATCCTACAGGCAATACAGTTGGTCTGTAAAAACTTAGGTCTTTGGGTAGTACGCCAGGAACCGGTTTTATTATTTTTACTTGTTAATGGCTTACAAAATAAAGGACCAAACATAACTAAAGCCTTTCTTTAATAAATTCGTAACCTTTCCTTACTGCCAAAATATTTTTTTCTAAGACTTCGCCAGAAAATCTTTTCTTTAAAGCTTCAATAAGTGCATCCAAATCCAAATCCTTATCCACTGCTACAAATGCACCTAAAAGACAGGTGTTTGCCAAGGGTCTACCGATCGTCTCCAAAGCAATTTTAGTAGCAGGGATAAAATAGATTTTTCTTTTGAAATTTAACTTAGATTTATCCATGCCTTCAGTTTCATTAATTATCGCAAACCCCTTCTCTTTAAGTCCAGCCAAACAGTTAAAACCTTTTAGAAGTGTAGGATCAACCACTATTATATAATCGGGCTCATAAATCTGACTTCTTAATCTTATCGGTTTTTTATCTACTCTTAAGAAGGCATTCATCGGAGCACCCATACGGGCTGCACCAAAATGGGGAAAGGCATAGGGATAGAACCCCTTTAAAAAATAGGTATAACCTAATATGGTAGCAGTGGTAATTGCCCCTTGTCCCGCTCGGGCATGGATCCGAATCTCTTTCATAAGTTGGTTTTTAAAAAAATTAAAACATCCTTATTTTATAAGAATAAAAACTTTTTGTCAAATATAAAATTTTTATCATTTAGAGAGTTGATAAGAAATTTTTGAAAGAAGCTCAAGGATCCTCTTTGATTTAACCTCTTCTAAATTCCCTAAGCCACAGGCAGGACTTAAGATAAGCCTATCTAAAACCAGATCCTTATCTAACCCCTTTTTAATAAACTCATCCAAAATAGAATTAAACTTGTCTATAAGGGAAATCTCATCTATTTTATCATTAAATTCCAAAGTAGGGACTATCCCCCAACAGAGTATACCTTTTCTTTTTAGAAATCCTTTTATTTGTGAACTATAAAGTAAGAGTTTATCCGCAAAACCAAAAGCATCAAAACTGAGAATATCTAAATTATCCATCTCTAAAAAAATAGACCAGTCAGTATTGCCACAGCAATGTATACCTAATAATAAATCTTTGGGACTTAAAGAAAATTTTTGATAAACCAGCTCTTTCAGTTCCTTAAAAATTCGGCTCAAAATTTTTATGATCTCTTCTCTGTTTACAGGTGTATAGGCAGAACCAAAACAACTTAAATACGGTTCATCAAAGAAAAGAATCATTCTTTTTTTAAACTCCTTAAAAAATTTTATCTGCCATAATGCTTTCATGGTTAAACCTTTACTTACTGCTTCCATAATAGTTTCATCCTGTAAAACTAAATTTCCTTCTGCATCTTTAATCGAACCTAAAAAGGTAAATGGACCGGTAATTTGAAGTTTAATAAATTGGATTTCCTTTAAATTAATTTTCTTTAATCTCTCATAAAAAAGATAAAGCCCTAAAGCAAAATCAGAAGTTATTTTAAAATAATCTATATCCTCATTAATTATATGGCTATAGAAATCCTCTAAATTCTTCTCTGAATCTTTACGCTCATAGATAATTTCCTTCTCAGAAATTTTTAAAAATGGAAAACCTTCACTAAATTGAAGGCACATCCCTTCGCGGATATCCCTTTTGGGTAGTTGTGGCCAGAAAGGGACAAAAGGAGTATATTTAAAGATTAAATCTAATGCTTCTTGAGGTTCTTTCTGGGGCATACTACCTATTCCGGTGGCAAGAATTTTTTTAGACATTTTATTGCCTATTTTTTAAATTTTTTCTTAAATCTTTAGTTAATTTATCTAATCCTTTACTTATAATTACCGGATAAACTACTTTTTTATTTATATCTTTATAAGAAGAGGATAAATACGATAAATTTTCTAAAGCGTATTCTTTTATCTTTTCTAAATTAGGACTTCTATATACAATTTTACCTTTATCGATTACCTTTCTTAAAAGAGGGATACCTTTTATCTTTTCCTCTTCTAACCCTAAGATATCCCTTAGGAAAATTCCATCTTTATCCTTTATCCTATAAATCTGCTTTCTTCCCGGATAGTTAGATTTTTTCTGACTTAGTTTCATCGTCGGTAAGAACTTCTTTTTATCATAACTTACCTGACTTAACTTATATATTACATCTAAATAAGGACTGTCGGAACTGGTTCCCATATGTGTACCTACACCAAAACTATCTATAGGAGGTTGACTTTTAAGTATCTTTTCAATCTTATACTCATCTAAATTACCACTGGCTAAAATTTTTACATAATTAAGTCCTGCTCTATCTAACATCTGGCGCGCCTTTTTGGCTAAAGAAACAATATCACCGCTATCTAAACGAATCCCTAAGAGTCTAAACCCCCTTTTTTTAAGTTGGAGACCTACTTTTATAGCATTTTTTATTCCCTTTTCAGTATTATAGGTATCTACTAAAAGGATAGTTTTTTCAGGAAAACAATTACTGTAGGCAAGAAAACTCTCTATCTCTTTGGGAAAACTCATCACAAAAGAATGTGCCATTGTTCCTACCACTGGAATATTATAAAGAAAACCCGCCAAAACATTGGAAGTTCCCGAGAAGCCCGCTATGTATGAACAGCGCGCTGCCTTTATGGCTGCATCCTGACCTTGAGTTCTCCTTAAAGAAAAATCGTATAACTGTTTATCTTTAGCAGCAATAACGATCCTACTTGCCTTGGAGGCAAGCATAGTCTGTAAATTTATGGTATTAAGTAAAAATCCTTCTAAAATTTGCGCCTCAATAATATTTGCCTCCACCCTTAAAATGGGTTCATTTGCAAAACAGAGTTCTCCTTCGGGAAGCGCCCAGAGGTCACCTTTAAAACGAAAATTTTTTAAATAATCTAAGAAATCTTGGGAAAATAATTTTTTTGTCTTTAAATAATCTAACGCTATTTTAGAAAATTTTAAATTACTTACAAAATCTATAATATCAGAAAGCCCGCTTACTAAAAGATAATTACGGTTTAAAGGCAAATCCCTTACAAAAAGGTCAAAACAGGCTAAGGTATTTCTTTTATATTTAAAATAGGCCTGTGCCATTGTAAGTTCATAAAGGTCTAAAAACAATTCAAAATTTTCTTTCATTTAATCCTTAAGTATCTCTTTATAATCCTTAGGCAAATAATTTGCTTCAAACTTTATTTTTTTGTTTTTATCGATCAAAACATAATAAGGGATTCCTAATACCCTGTAGGTATAGGCAGTTTTCCCATCTTTATCCAGAAGAATCTTAAATTTTATCGGATATTCTTCCAAAAATTTTTCTATCTTCTGCTTTGGTTCTTCTATATTTATACCCAGAATTTCAATTCCTGAGCCCTTAATTTCATCATACTTTTGATTAAGTAAATTAATGGCTCTGCGACAATAGGGACACCAAGTCGTCCAGAATAAAAGAATTAATGGTTTATCATTGAAATCTTCTAAGGAAACCTTTTCATCATTTAATGAAGGCAGACTAAAATCCAAAGCATCCTTATAAAGAGACTGGGCTTTTAATATTATAGGGAAAATTAAAATAAATATAACTAAAAAAATTCTCCTTCTCATCAAAATTTACCGCTCAAAGTGGCGATAATAAAATATAACCCACTTAAGATTAAAACTACACCACTTATTTTTTTGATCTTTTCTGTCCACCTTCCTGACTTAGGAAGGCTTAAAATTAAACTGCTAAAAGTACCGCATAAAATTAAAAGAAAGCCCATCCCGTAAGCAAAACTTATAAGTAAAAGCCAACCATAAAAGATCTTTCTTTTCATCGCTACATATAAAAGTATTGAACCTAAAATAGGTGAAACACAAGGACTAATTACCAAAGCTGAACTTAAGCCCATAAAAAATATTTTTAAATAAGGAAAAGATAAAGGTTTTAAAGGAATCCTAAAAGAAATCACCTTTAAAGAAAAAATATCTAAAAGAGATAAACCAAAAATAATAAAAATAACTCCTGCGGTTATCCGACTTAAAGGATAGGTAATTATCTTACCAAAGACCGAACCCCCCAGACTTGAGATGATTCCTAATAAACTATAAACAAAAGCAAATCCTGAAATATAAGTAAAACTTAAAAAGAATCCTTTAAATTTACTTTTTTGTGTATAGGGACTTATCGAACCCAAAAATACCGGAAGCAAAGGATAAATACAGGGAGAAAAACCTACAACCAATCCCCCTAAAAATGCCAAAGCGACACTTACATTATATTCCGAGAGACTCATCTATCCAGTTCAAATATTTTTTTTCTCCTGCTATAATTTTTAAGGCGATTATCTCCGGAACTTTATAGCTATGTAGTCTCTTTATATTTTTTACAACCTTAGAAAAATTCTTCTTCTTTGATTTTATGATTAAAAGGACTTCTTTTGCATAATCTATCTTTTTTTGCCACCAAAAGAATGATTCCAACCTATCTATGATATTTACGCAACTAGCTAATCTTTCCTTAACCAAAAAAGTGGCAATTTTTCTTGCCTCTTTTTTATTGGGGCAGGTAACTAAAATAACCTGATACATCACTATTTCCCCAATGTCTTAAGAAGATTGGCAATCCTTTTTGCCATTCTGAAACACTGTTTTTTTACCCGCTCATCAGGGCTACCAATAGAAACCGCACCGTAATGGTCACCTTGAGGGTCTCCCTGAATAATCATCCCGTGGATAAGCATCGCATTTAATATATCTAAGATAGTAGTTTCATTCCCACCTCCAATATTTGCGGAGGAAGAAAATGCCGCACCTACCTTACCATCTAAAGAGCCATGAAATTTTACGGAATCATCTAAAAGTTTCTTTATCGGATAAGCCATAGTCCCATAATAAGTGGGTGAGCCAATAATAATCGCATCATACTTTAACAGTTCTTCTACCTTTACTTCTTCAGTCTTTTTTAAAGACACTTCTATCTTTTCTTTTTCTAATCCTTCAGCAATAAACTCTGCCATTTTTTTGGTATTACCCGTCCTTGAATAATAAATAACAATTGCCTTCGCCATTGTTCCTCCTTTTTATTTTGTTATTTTCATTTAGCTCGTTAATATCGTTATTTTCGTTATTTATTTTTTAATAACCCTGAACTCTTACTACTTACTACTCAATACTCAATACTTACTACTCACTACTTATTAATAGCGTATAACGTTTAGCGTATAGTTTTTATTAAATTTTTTCTTTTATTCCTTAATACCTAAACACCTTAACACCTAAAAACCTAACTCACCTAACTAATAAATAAGCATACCTAAAGAAACAATCCTCCCACAATCTTTGCCTTCTTTACGATAAGAGAACAAAATATCATTATTACAACTTGTGCAGAGTAAGCAATCAAAAATATTTTTTTTATTTACACCGAATTTGATAAGTTCATCTCGATTTATCCCCACCAAATCAAAATATAATTTATTTTTTCTTTTATAAATATATCTTTGGGGAAATAAATTTTTAAACTCATCTCCCACCTTATAACAACATCTTCTTATTGCCGGACCAAAAGCCACATATAAATTTTTGGGTTCGGTTCTAAAAGCATCGTACATAAATCTTAATGTTTTATAAACGATCTTCTCTTTTGTACTGCGCCAACCCGCATGGATTAAACCTAAAGCCTTATTTTTAAAATCGTATAAAAAGATAGAAAGACAATCCGCAGTAAATACCGCTAATGCGGTTCCTCTTTCTTTAGTGATTAAAGCATCGCATCTTTTATAAAGAGAGGAGCTGTTTCTTTTAACCAAACCTACATCTGAACCGTGCACCTGTTTGGCTTTAATTAATCTTTTTGGTTGAGGATTTATCTTTTTTATAAAAAGCTTAAGATTTTCCTCAATCCGCATATCTTTTGCTGAGCGTAAACTGAAGATAAAAATTACGCCTTGCGCTTTTTCTTTGAATTTAAATGTATATCTATCTGAACTTAAGTCCAATTTTAAGAATAACTTATCCTCTGGGCTTCCCTGAAGGCATCAAAAATGCTAAATACACCTAGTATACAGATAAGGACCAAACCGAGTAGAAAAAACCCTATTCCCAAGATCAACAAAATAAAGAGGTCAATCTTTGCCATCATCCAGTATCCTAAAATCACTGCTCCCAGAATAGTCAAAATCATTGCTACACTGGAAAGAAACATAAGTATTAAAGCTTTTTTAATCTGTCCATTGTAGAGTTGTCCTAATCCGGTAAATAAAAAAGAAAGAATCGCCGCAAGCCCAGGATGGGTAAGGTATCTTTGATTATCCATTAAGACCTCCCTGTTCGTATTCAATTTGATTGGAAGTAGTAGAATTTAATTTATGAGAAAAAGTCTCCAGTTTAATTCGGGAATCGTTATACTTTTTAGTAGCATTAACTAAATGACTACCCAAAAGTTCAAAATCTTCTTGAAATTTTTTAAGTTCCTGCTGAAGTTGAGATAGACTTAAAAAGATTTTTTTTATATTTTTCTGGATATTTATACCTTTAAGTCCGAAAAGAATTGCCTGTAAATATGCATAAAAAGTATTAGGAGAAACAAAGATTACCCTTTTAGATTTAGCATAGGAGGTTATCTCTTCATCCTGGCTTATATGATAGTAAATCGATTCTACAGGGATATACATAAAGGCGAAATCAAAGGTATCCTCATCAGGAAGGATATATTTGGAGGAGACCTCATCGATTCTATTTTTTATATCCCTTACAAAGGTACGGTAAAATGTTTTCTTCTCATCTTCAGAATCTGCTTCAGAGAATCTTTTAAAATTATCCAGAGGGAATTTTGCATCCACAGGAATTAAGTTTTTGCCCACCATAATTACCGCATCTACTTTCTCAGAATTGCGAAAACGGTATTGGAATCTTATAAATTCCTTGGGGATAATATCCTCAAGTAATTTCTCTAAAAGTGTCTCTCCAAACTCACCCCTAAATTTAGGAACACGCAGAAGATTCTCTAAATTAGAAATCCCTTTGGTCATCTCATAAATCTGACGGTAATTCTCTTCGAGTCTCCCTAAACTTAATTTCACATCCCCAAATACCTTAGTAGCAGAATCTAATCTTTCTCCCACTATTTTATGGGTGGTTTCCAGAGAAAGGCTGGTTTCTTTTAAACGCTCATTTATATTTTGGGTAAGTAAATTTATCTGTTGATTTAATCCGGAAATCTTTAGGGTTAAAAAATAAATCAATAAAATTATTAAAAGGGATAGAATTACACCTATAATAATCATCGTATTTTATTATAACACATAAATTTTAAGGAAGGTATTCCTTCTTTACTCTCTTTAAGGCTCTAAAAATATTTTTCTTTATACCGGGAACTCTTTTTTCTAACTCTTTAATTAATTCTTTAATATAAGTGCGCTGAGAAAGAAAAGAATTAGGACAGCGACAGTGCGGTTGCGGGAAATCTTGTTCTTTCGCAAAACGGATAATTTCTTTTTCTTCTACATAGGCAAGGGGTCTGATAATCGTAATTTTTCCTTCAAACAGCGTCTGTTTAGGAGACATGCTGGAGATTTCTCCGTTAAAAAATAAATTTAAAAGGATAGTCTGCACAATATCATCCAGGTGATGGCCTAAGGCAACTTTATTACAATTAAGTTTATCCGCAAGCTTGAAAATAGTCTTTCGGCGATTCCAAGAACACCAGAAACAGTCTATCTTAGAATTAATACTATCTTTAAAGATATCCGTCTTTTCTATTATATAGGAGTAATTGTTTTTTTCAAAATAATCTTTAAGGATTTCAGAATGGATACATCCTTTCCCCATATCAATATGTACTGCAATAAGCTCATATTTTACTGGAGAAAAACTTAATCTATCCCTTAATATCTTTAAAAGCGTAAGACTATCTTTGCCACCGGAAACCGCTACTAAAATACGGTCACCTTCCGAAAGCATCTGATAATCCATAATGGCTTTTCCTACTTTTTTGGATAGATAGTATTCTTTTCCTTTTGGTTTCTGAATCTCTTTAATAAGCGTATCCATTATAATAACTCTACCTTGATTTTATCGCCTTTTTTCAACTTTAGAACCTTTGAGGCATTGTTTTCCTTTAAAGAGATCTCTAAATATCCAAAACTATCAATTAGGGCAATTGGCCTTAAGTTTTCTGCTTCCGCATAATTTAAAGAAAGTTTATCTATAAAAAAATTTTTTAGTTTTATTT
>Ga0207433_10006272_pt1 | contig 20713 bp, 23 predicted proteins | sample YelNatPaOPGAMG01_FD_187559 | JGI IMG/M metagenome (GOLD analysis project Ga0207433, IMG submission 187559) | Hot spring thermophilic microbial communities from Obsidian Pool, Yellowstone National Park, USA - OP-RAMG-01 (SPAdes) (version 3) | ecosystem: Environmental > Aquatic > Thermal springs... | reverse complement strand
GGCGCTTGTCGCCACCGGGACCGAACGCCTTCTGGGCCGGTTGGCAGCGCTGCCCGCGCTGGCCTCAAGCCTCTGGCGCCCGGGTATGCAGCGGTGCCAGAACAGCCTGGCCGAAAGCCGCCGTCTAACCGTGGCTTTCTTTGAACATTTGGAAAAGCTGGTCTGGAGCCGGGCGGACGAGGAAAGAAGACCCTGGCGCCTGCGCCCGGGGGCGCTGGCGGCCCTGGATGACGAGGCGCGGGCCCTGATACGGGCCTGGCAGGATACGGCGGGGACGTTGGAAGCTCTGACGGAGGGCCTGGCGGAAGGGGGGGAGGCCTGGGCCGCCCTGGCCGCCGACCTGGGGCGGCTGGTCGCCCAGTGGCGCCAGGCGGGAATCGACCTGGCCGCGATCTGGGGGGCGACGGACGAGAATCAGGTCTACTGGATCGAGCCCCAGCGCTGGTCCTGCGCCCTGTGCTCGTCCCCCGTGGAAGTGGCGGCGGTCATCCGGGAAAGAATCCTGGACCAGAACCGCCCCGTGGTTTTGGCCTCGGCCACCCTGACCGTGGGCGGGGTTTTCGAGCATTTCGCGGAACGCACCGGCGTTTCCCTGCTGGAACCAGACCGGGTAAGCTATTGCCGGGCGGAAAGCCCCTTCGACTACCGCCAACAGGCCCTTTTCGCGGTGACGGCCGGGTTCCCGGCCCCGGAAGAAGAAGGTTACCATGAGGCCCTGGGCGATGCCTTGCTGTCCCTGGTCAGGGCGGCGGGAGGAAGGACCATGGTGCTCTTCACCTCCCACCAGACGTTACGCGCCCTCTACCGGGCCTTGAAGGAACCGTTGGCCCGGCAAGGCGTCCGCCTGCTCGGCCACGGCATCGACAACTCCCGCAGCCGGCTGGTGGAGGAGTTCCGTGCGACGGAGAAAGCCGTTCTCTTCGGGGCGGCCAGTTTCTGGGAAGGGGTCGATATCCCCGGCGAGGCCCTGAGCTTGCTGGTCGTGGTCAAACTGCCCTTCGTACCGCCGGGCGACCCGGTGCAGGAGGCCCGTCTGGAAGCCCTGGCCCGGCGGCGCCTGGACGGATTTGCCCGTCTCTCCGTGCCCCAGGCGGTCATAAGGTTCAAGCAGGGCTTCGGGCGACTGATCCGCAGCAATGCCGACCGAGGCGCCGTCGTGGTCCTGGACAGCCGCCTGGTAACCAGGCGTTACGGCGCCCGCTTCATGGCCTCCCTGCCCGCGCCGGCGGCCCCGTTCGTCGCCGGAATCGGCCCGGTGACGGCCCGGGTGGCGGACTGGCTGGCGGGTCCGTGATCCCGGCATCATATTGCGTCGCCCTTGGAAAAATGATAATATGGATGCGCGTTTCCGCCCCAACCCCCCGCTTTCCAAATTGGCGGGTGTGCCGGGCCGGGAACTTCGGTGACAGCCAGGGGAGGGAGAAAACAGCCGGATGTCCAGGGAATCTTTTCCCATCATGCCGTCGGCATGGCCTTATCTCGTTTTCCTTTTGCTCACCACCTTCCTGGTATATCGCCTGGAACCATGGTCGGCCGCGGTACCGGCGCTCCTCTTCGTCTTCACGGCCTATTTTTTCCGCAACCCCCGGCGGACCGTGCGGACCGGGGAGGGACACATCCTGGCCCCCGCCGACGGCGTGGTCACGGATATCAAGGAAATGGCCCACGATCCGTTGATTGGCGGTCCGGCCGTACGTCTTTCCATTTTCCTATCCATTTTCAACGTCCATTTGAACCGGGCCCCCGTGGCGGGGCGGGTCTTCCTGTGCCAGTACCGCCCGGGCAAGTACATACCGGCTTTCAAGAGCCACGCTTCGGAAGTCAACGAACGCAACCTGGTGGGTATCGAAAGCGCCCTGGGACCGGTCCTGGTGACGCAGATAACGGGCTTCCTGGCCCGGCGCATCGTGTGCTGGACCAAGCCCGGCGACCTCCTGGAACAGGGCCAGTTGTTCGGGTTGATCAAGTTCGGTTCGTGCACCGAACTCGTTCTTCCCCGCCATGTCCTTTTGATGGTGCAGCGCGGTCAGAAGGTGAAGGGTGGTGTCACCGTCGTCGGGAGAATCCCTGATGCGGTCTGAGTACCTGCCGAACCTGGCCACCGTGGGCAACCTGACGGCGGGCGTACTGGCGTTGGCGGCGGCGTACCGGGGGCACCCGGCCCTGGCGGCCTATCTGGTGTTGACCGCCGTGGTCCTGGACGGCGTGGACGGCAAACTGGCCCGCTTCCTGCACACGGCCAGCGCTTTCGGGCGCGAGTTGGACTCCCTGGCCGACCTGGTGTCCTTTTGTGTGGCGCCGGCCCTGCTCTTTTACGCCGACGGTCTGGCTTCCCTGCGGGCAGCGGGTCTGGCGGCCGTGATCGCCGTGGTTCTGGCCGGAGCGGTACGGCTGGCCCGCTTCAACGTCGGCGGCCCGATCGACCACTTCCAGGGCCTGCCCACCACGGCGGCCGGGGCGATTGCCGCCGGGGCCTGGCTGGTACCCGAGTGGCTGGGGGTTTCCCTGCCGCCGCCGGTAGTGGCGACGTTGCTTTTCGCGTTGGCGGCGGCCATGGTCAGCCGGATCCGGGTGCCGAAAATATAGGGGGGCGCGGCCTGGACGGGCACATTTCGCACCGTTGCGCCATAAAATGATAGAGGAAAAACTGCTGGGGCGGGGTGATCCGGATGCGGGTGTACTTTTTCCGCCTGCCGTTCTTTTTGAAGGCTATTCTGGGAAAATTCATCAAGTAGCGACCAGATCCGCGGGCAAGTCCGGGTTAGCACCATAGCCGCAACCCCGCGCCGCGGCGGCCCACCATTTAAGCCACAGCCCTTCTTCAACCCACTCCGCCCCGCGGTGGTCTGGGGCCCCGAAGGAGGGCCGGCCGGGGCCCCTTTGGGGTGGGCTGCGGCCGGTCGCGCCCGGTGGGAGGACGAGCCCCGAACGACGGGTTCCTCAGGGCAGAAAGGTGACGCCGGCGAAACCACCCAGCAAACCCCCGAGCACGGCCAGGGAGAGTTTTTCCAGGATACCCTGCGGACTCGCCGAAGCCGGACTCACGAAGAGGGCCGCCACCCACAGAAGAACGAACGTGGCCAACCCGACGGCCAGCCCATGGTTGAGGCCGCGTCCGCCGGCCCGCCGCGCGGCCACGAAGGCTCCGGCGGCGGCCGAAAGGAGAATGATTCCCGCCGAAATAACGGGCATGGTTTGTTCGGGCAGGGAAGTGAAGAAGTAGACCAGACCTCCGGCCAGGCTCAGGACGAAGGTCAGGGCCAGGGCCGTAAGCGTTCCCCGCAACACGGCGGCGGGATTGAAGGTCCCGTGGGCCGAGTCCAGTTTGGCCATTGGTGGCCACCTCCCATTTTTTTAACATGATATTCCCGTCCGGCCTGCGGTATGTACAAGACCCCGGCCGAAAAGGGATCGAGGTTGTCCGGGGCTCCCGGCCGTGTTATCATGTGGAAAGAGGGGGAACCCCCCGGGGAAGGGAAGGCGAATCCATGACCTATGATTGCCTGGTGGCCGGGGGCGGCCCCGCCGGCACGACGGTGGCCGCCGCCCTGGCCCGGGCCGGCATGAAGGTGCTGGTGCTGGAAAGAAGCCGCTATCCCCGCTCCAAGCCCTGCGGCGGCGGAGTGGCCCGCAAGGCGGCCGCCTTGTTCGACTTTCCGTGGCAGGAAACGATTCAGGATACCGCCTACCGCGTCGACTTCCATTTCGGGCCCGACCGCCACATCGCCGTGGCAAGCCGGGAACCGGTGGCCTACCTGCTGATGCGCGAAGACCTGGACTGGCTGTTGGCCCGCCGGGCGCGCGAGTTGGGCGCCGAAGTGCGGGAAGGTTCCCCGGTCACCGGGGTGCGGGTGACTCCCGAGGCTGTGGAGGTCGAAGCGGAAGGTACCGTCTTCCGGGGGACGTTTTTGGCCTGCGCCGACGGCGTCGGCAGCTTCACGGCCCACCGGACCGGACTTTACGGGCGCCGGCGCCCCGGGGTCACCTATGCGGCGGAGTTGGCGGCCACACCGGCGCAAACGGCGCGTTTCGCCGGCACCATGCTCGTCGACGCCGGGGCCTGCCCGGGCGGCTACGGCTGGATCTTTCCCAAACGAAACCAGCTTTCGGTGGGCGTGGGCAGCTTCCACCGCCGGACCGACGTACGGGGCGCCCTGGCCCGCTTCCTCGCCGGCCACGGACTGGAGGGGACGCCCGTACGATATGCGGCCGGTCACCTGCTGCCGGCGGACGGCCACCTGCGCCGCCCGGTGGCCGGGGACCGGGTGCTCCTCCTGGGGGACGCCGCCACCCTGGTCGACCCCCTGTCGGGGGAAGGCATCTATTACGCCGTCAAAAGCGCCCAACTGGCGGCCCACGCCCTCCTGACCGGGCGCGAACCCGGGGCGGTGGCCGCTCTCTATCAACAGATGGTTGATGAAGAAATCCGTGGCGAACTGGTGGTGGCGGGGCGACTGGCCCGGCTGTTCTATGCCTTTCCCTCGCCCCTTTTCGCGCTGGCCGAAAACCACCGGGAAATAGCGGTCAAGCTGGTGGAGACGGTGTACGGGGGCTCGGACTACCTGTCCGTCGGCTGGGGCAAGGCCTCCGTCCGGCGCCTGTGGCGCCGCCTGGCCGCCTCCCCGCGGGAGGAGGAAGGAAGCGCCTGATGGGACGGGCGGGGATTACGGGAACCGGCCTGGCGCTGCCCGAGCGGTGCCTGGCCAATCGCGAACTGGCCGCGACCTTCGGCCTGGACGAAAGCTGGATTGAAAGCCGCAGCGGGGTCCGGGAGCGCCGTCTGGCCGAGCCCGGGGAAGCGGCGAGCGACCTGGGCGCCCGCGCGGCCCGGGTGGCCCTGGACCGGGCCGGCGTGGCGGCCGCGGAGGTCGACATGATCATCTTCGCCACCAACACGCCGGATCACCTGGTGCCGGCCGCCGGCTGCACGACCCAGCACCTTCTGGGAGCGCACCGGGCGGCGGCTTTCGACCTGATCGCGGGATGCAGCGGCGCGGTCTACGCCATGGCCATCGCCGCCCAGTTCATCGCCACCGGGGTCTACCGCACGGTGCTGGTGATCGGTTCGGAAGTCATGGCCCGCATCCTGGACTGGCGGGACCCGGCCACCTGCGTCCTCTTCGGCGACGGGGCGGGGGCCCTGGTCATGCAGGAGGTACCCTCCGGCCGTGGGATAATCTCTTTCCGGTTGGGGGCCGAGGGTCAGGCGGACCCGGCCATCATCATTCCCGCCGGCGGCTCGCGCCGCCCGGCGTCCGCGGAAACCGTGGCCGCCCGGGAGCATTACGTGCGCATGCAGGGGCGCGAAGTTTACCGCTTTGCCGTACGGGTGCAGGACGAGGTGTGCGAGGCGGTACTGCGCGAGGCCGGCCTCGGCCCCGCCGACGTGGATCTGTTCGTCCCCCACCAGGCCAACCTGCGCATCATCGAGGGAGCGGCCCGGCGGCTGGGCATACCTATGGAAAGGGTCCTGGTCACCGTGGACCGCTTTGCCAATACGTCGAGCGCGTCCATCCCCATGGCCCTGGCCTGGGCCTCCGAAATGGGCCGGCTCGGGGCAGGGGATCTGGTGCTTCTGACCGGCTTCGGCGCCGGGCTGACTTACGCCGGGATGCTGCTGCGCTGGTAGCGTCCCACAAGGAGACGATCCATGTATTCATTGAAAGTGTGCGGCCGCTTCGCCGCTTCGCACGTCCTTCCCGGCCACGGCGGGGCCTGCGCCCGCCTGCACGGCCACACCTGGCACGTGGCGGTCCGGGTGGGCGGGGAAAGCCTGGACGCCGGCGGCATGCTGCTGGACTTCCACGACTTGAAAGGGGCTCTGGCCCGCGTTTTGGACGAGTTGGACCACCGCCACCTCAACGACGTGCCCGCCCTGGCCGGCTCCGTTCCCACGGCCGAGAACCTGGCCCGACACGTTTACCGGGCGATGGCCGGCCTGCTGCCGCCGCAGGCGGCGGTCCTGGAAGTCGAGGTGGGCGAGTCGCCCGACACGTTCGCCTCCTACCGGGAGGATGGTGAATTTTGAAAAGCGTGGCCCTTTTGAGCGGCGGCCTCGACTCCACGGTGTCCCTGGCCCAGGCCCTCCGGGAAGGCGAGGTTCTGCTGGCCCTCACTTTCGATTACGGGCAGAAGGCGGCGCGGCGGGAGATCGCGGCCGCCGCCCGGCTGGCCGCGCATTTCGGCGTGCCCCACCGGGTCCTGGAACTGCCGTTTCTGGCCGAGGTCACCGGCACCGCCCTGGTGCGGGGCCAGGTACCGGAGCCGGCCCGGGAGGCCCTGGACGATCCGGTCCTGGCCCGGGCCACGGCGGCCGCGGTCTGGGTGCCCAACCGGAACGGGCTTTTCCTCAACATCGCCGCCTGTTTCGCGGAAAGCCTGGGCGCCGGACGGATCATCACCGGGTTCAACCGCGAGGAGGCGGCCACCTTTCCCGACAACAGTCCGGGATACGTGGCGGCGGCCAACGCGGCTTTCGCTTTCTCCACGGCCAACGGGGTAAAAGTCCTCAGCTACACCCAGCGACTGGCCAAGCCGGAGATCGTGCAACTGGGGCGCCGCCTGGGAGTCCCCCTGCAGTGGGTTTGGAGTTGCTACCACGGGGGCGAGACGCCCTGCGGCCGCTGCGAGAGCTGCCTGCGCCTGCAACGGGCGCTGGCCGGAGGGGAGACGGTCTAGTGCACGTACACCTGTTCCGGGAGCCGCGTCCCTACGACGGGCGACAGTTGACCTCTCTATGGATCTTCCACCAACTGGGTGTCGTCGGCGACGCCATCGCGGCCTTCCGGGGTCCCTGCCGGGTGGAGTTGACGGAAATGGTGGACCAGGCCGACGTCCGGGCCCGGTCCCCTATCTTCAGCGCGGACATGCTCCATTTCCTGGTGGAACATTTCGAAAGCGACCTGGAAAAGGCCGTCCTGCGCCAGCGCCTCCTGGTGGTGACCATCGGCGAGGAACTCGCGCGCCGCGGCGCCGTCGTGCACCGCGCGGGGGACGACCTCTTTCTGGGGCCACGCAAGCTCTCCGTATCCATTGCCACCGTCACGCCGGTATCGGTGGTCATCCATACCGGGATAAACATCCGCCCGGGTGACGCCCCCGTGCCGGCCGCGGGCTTGGACGACCTGGGGCTGGCCCGAGCCTGGGAGGAGATCGCGACCGGGGTCATGCAGGCCTACGCCAAAGAGACGGAAGGGGTGCGCCTGGCCCGTTGCAAGGTCCGGGCCGTGGGTTGAAGGCCTCCCTGGTGGAGGCCTTTGCCTCCGTGCAGGGGGAGGGTCCGCTCGTCGGCTGCCGCCAGGTGTTCCTGCGCTTTGCCGGATGCAACCTGGCCTGCCGTTACTGCGATACGGACCACGCGCCCGCGGCCCGGGCCCGGGTGGAGAAAACGCCCGGGGCCCGCGACTTTGTCATGGTATCCAACCCCCTCACGGTCCGGGAAGTGGTCGGGTTGGTCGCGGGCCTGGATCCATCGGCCGGCCACTCCCTGGTCCTGACCGGGGGCGAGCCCCTTTTGCACGCCGGTTTTTTGCGGGAATTCCTGCCTCTGGCGCCGCGGACGCGCCACGGCGTCTACCTGGAGACCAACGGCACCCGGCCCGATTTGCTGGCCGGGGTGCTGCCCCTGGTGGATTTCATTGCCGCCGACGTCAAGCTGCCGTCCGCCGCCGGCACCGGCGACCTTTGGGAGGAACACCGGCGTTTTCTGACCCTGGCCCGGCATAAGGTACTCTGTGTCAAGGCGGTAATCAGCGGCGAAACCTTGGAAGAGGAAGTGGACCGTCTCGCCGTGCTGGTGGCGCAGGCATGCCCGCAGGCGGTCCTGGTTCTACAGCCGGTGACGCCCGCGGGGGGCGTTCCCCCGGTGCCGCCGGCCCGGGCGCTGGCCTTCCAGCGGCGGGCCCTGGCGCAAGCGGCGGATGTACGGCTCATTCCCCAGACGCATCACGTTATGGGACAGTTGTAGGGAGGGGGAACGGTCTTGGTAGACCGGCCGAGGATAGAGAAAGCGGTGCGCGAGATTCTGGAAGCGATCGGGGAGGATCCCCGTCGGGAGGGACTGCTGGACACCCCGGCCCGGGTGGCCCGGATGTACGACGAGATTTTCAGCGGCCTGGCCCAGGAGCCCGAGATTCACCTGGAGAAACATTTCGGCGAGCAACACGAGGAAATGGTCCTGGTCAAAGACATTCCTCTCTTTTCCATGTGCGAACATCACCTGCTGCCCTTTATCGGGCATGCCCACGTGGCCTACATCCCGCGCCGCGGACGGGTCACCGGCCTTTCCAAGCTGGCCCGCGTCGTGGAAGGTTTCGCCCGGCGGCCCCAGTTGCAGGAACGCCTGACCAGCCAGATCGCCGACACGGTCATGCGGCAACTCTCCCCCCTGGGCGTGTTGGTGGTGGTGGAGGCCGAACACATGTGCATGACCATGCGCGGGGTGCAGAAACCGGGCTCGAAAACGGTCACCTCGGCGGTGCGCGGTCTGTTCCAAAAGAACGAAGCCACCCGCATGGAGGCATTTTCACTGATCAGGGGGGGGGCGTCGCGGTGAACGAAGAGGAACATAAACTAAAAGTGATTGCCGTCAAATCCTTCGCGCCTTACGACGAAATGTACAAAGTCGTGGACTTCTTGAATAAGACGTTGAAGGAGAGGCACGTTATGTTCGGCCTTGCCAAAAACGAACGGGGGACCATGGACATCACGGTTTACGAATTCTGAGGAGACGTTGCATGCGGGTACTTCTGTCTAACGACGACGGTATCGAGGCGCCGGGCATCACCGCCTTGCGCCGGACCCTGGAGGACCTGGACTGGGAGGTCTACGTGGCGGCGCCGGACCGGGAACGCAGCGCCACCGGCCACGGTATCACCGTCCACCGGCCTTTGCGGATACGCGAGTTGAACTGGAAGGAAAACAGCCGCGGCTGGGCCGTGGACGGTACGCCGGCCGATTGCGTCAAACTGGCCCTGGAAACCTTCCTGCCCGGCCCGCCGGATCTGGTAATATCCGGCATCAACCGGGGGGCCAACCTGGGCACCGACGTTTTGTACTCCGGGACGGTGTCGGCAGCCTTCGAAGGTATGATCAACGGTTACACTTCCCTGGCCGTTTCCCTGACCGCTTACGACGACCCCGATTTTGCCCCGGCGGCCGCCTTCGTGCGCCGGTTCCTGCTCCACATGCCCCGGCTGCCCGGATGCGCCATGCTGAACATCAACATTCCCCCCGGCGAGCCGCGGGGGATCAGGATCACCCGGCTAGGCCGGCGCCGCTATGTCAACGTCTTCCACCGGCGCACCGACCCCCGCGGCCGGACCTATTTCTGGATGGCGGGGGACATCGAGGACGCGGGCAACGGACCGGATACGGACGTGGCGGCAGTGGCGGACGGTTTCGTCTCCATCACCCCCCTGCACTGCGATCTAACCGACTACGGCCTGATGGACGCCCTGCGGGAACTGGAGAACGGCCGGACCTAGTCCCGGCCGTTTTGGCTGATGCTCTCCTCCATGTGCCGGATCATCACGCGCACCATCCGCCCGCCGATGCGCCCCCCGACGCGCCCGCAGTCCCGGGCCGGCAGACCGCCCCAGTAACCGTCCCTCACTTCCGGGACCAGTCCCAGTTCCCCGGCCACCTCGTACTTGAAACGATCCAGCAACTCCGCGGGCAAAAGGCGGTCGCCTTCTATGAACTTGGCCATTTTTGTCACCTCTTTCACGTAGTCTACATTAATTATAGTATTCCTACAAACAACGATACTATCCTAAGAAAACATACCCACCGTTGCAAACCTTGGCCTCAATCCGGTGGCACTTGAAGATTTTTTCCGCTTTCCAATACCACCGTTTTTAAGCGGTGGTGGATGTCGTGGCAATATCTATGTCGCATACTATCAGCCGCAAACGATCATACTAACAGCGATCCAATAATAATTGAAAGGGGAAAGGTGATGCTACCAGTAGAAAATCCTTTTATCAAGGGTGCCGTACAGCACGCCCAGATGGTACTCGGTGAATCGAACCGGGCCCTGTCCACATCCGCGGCCCTGTTGACGGCCTGCAACGACACGGTGAACGCGGCCAGTTCCGGCAACCTCCAGGCGGCGCTGGCGTCCGCCCAGAACGCCCGGAACCTGGCCGGACAGGTGAACAATTCCGTCCAGATGCTGAACTACGCCATCCACAACCATTTTGAACGGGCCTCGTACGTGTTGGGCCGTATACAGGCCCGCGTGAACGAGGTGGCCAGCGTGGTTCAAAACGCCCGCATCTCGAGCGGACTGCCGAGTTCGCCCTACCTGTACGCCACGCCCCCGGTCTGGCCGACCGCCGCCCCGTGGCAGTACGGAACGGCTCCGACCTGGCCGGCGACCGGCACTCCGTTGATGTAGCCGGTTTGCCAGGGGCGAAGGTACCCCGCTGCGGCGGTACCTTCGCTTTTTGTTTTTGGCCGAAACCCCGGTGGTGTGGTAAAATGGGGGAGACCGGCTTGCCGTGGAGGTGCATTCATGTCAGACAAACGGGCGTACAATGGAAGCAGTTGCTGAGGTCCAGTCCAAGAAGATGTTGGTCAACATCTGACGGAACAGACAGAAAATTGCCTTGTTTGCGGTGGTAAGCTTGAATACCTGGAATCCGGTCGCGAGCTTACGTGCATGCACTGCGGACAAAAGGAACCCGGCTATGTTTACTGTCAAAATGGTCATTATATCTGTGATAATTGCCACGGCAAGGGCTTTTTCGAAGTAATCAGGGACTTGTCACTCTCGGCTAAAGGCATCGATCCCGTCGTCATCGCCGAAGACATGATTAAATCGGCTGACGTTCCCATGCTGGGATGTGAACACGCCTGGATTGCCGCCGGCGCTCTGCTGGCGGCCATAAGAAACCATGGCCAAATCAAGGTATCTAACGACCAGATTACCGAAGCCCTCAACCGGACCCAAAAACAGGCGATCGGCGCCTATTGCGGCCTCACCGGTGTGTGCGGAGTGGCCGTGGCGATCGGCGCTGCCTTCAGCACAATCCTCGGTGCTTCCTGCCCTAAAAATAAGGAAACATCCATCACAATGCACGTGGTGGCACGGATTGTCGAAGTAATCGCCAATAATACCGGTCCCTGTTGTTGCAAGAATTTCGTACGGACCGCGCTACGCCTCGGTTGTCAGTTGGCCGGCGAGTATCTTGACGTCGATCTCGGCTGCACGGTTAACATAAAATGCGAAGACAGCCGTCGTCATCCCCACGGCTGCAGGGAAACCAGGTGTCGTTATTATCAAACTTAATATCTCGAACCACACCTACCCTCTTTCCACGGCCAACTGGAAACCGGTTTCCGCCTGCACCTGCTCCACCAGTTCTAGCCAGGCCGGGTGGTCGACGGCTTGGCTCCCCGTTGATGGTCAGGGTCCGGCCGCTAATCCGGCCCGATTCCGCCGGCGTTTCCTCATGGCGGGCACCGGCCTGCGGGGTGATGAAAGTTACCCGGACGGCCTTGTAAACCCGGGCCCCCCTGCGGGCGAGGTCCTTCGCAAGCTGGGCATAGCGCCAGCGGGCGGGCGTCACCAACGTCGTCCGCGGTTAGAGCAAAACGGCGAATCGCTGTGGCAATACTCGTCGTTCTCCACCTGGACGGTTACGTGATGAATATTCAGGTGCAGCAAACGATGTTCAATATCTTGCAATACCGACTGGCTCTGTTGTACCGTCATATCCCCGGTGCATACCACGTGGCACGATAAAGCGTTTTTCCCGCCGGTAATGCTCCAAATATGCAGGTCGTGCACGTTAAAAATGCCGTCGATGGACACAATCTCTTTAATCACATTCTGGAAGTCTATCCCTAACGGAACTCCTTCCATGAGGATAATGATGGTTTGCCTGATGATCCGCCACGCGCCGAAAGCGATGAGTAAGGCAATAAGTACGCTCAGTATTGGGTCGACAACGTACCACCCTGTCCACAATATAACGAGCCCGCCGACGATGACTCCCGCCGAGGCGGCGGCATCGCCGAGCATATGCAATACCGCGCTTTTGACGTTGATGTTGTCTTCCTTGTGCATGGTCAACCCCAGGTACAGGTTCACCATCATTCCCACGCCGGCGGCGGCGAACATCCACTTGCCCTGCACCGGCGGGGGATTGTGCAACCGTCCGTAGGCCTCCCATAAAATCCATAGCATGATCAAAATGAGTGACACACCATTGACCAACGCCGCCAGGACCCCGGAACGGTAATAACCGAAGGTCATGTTCGCGTCGGCCGGTTTCTCCGCCTGGCGCAGGGCAAACCAGGCCAGGCCGATGGCCACGATGTCCGTCAGCACGTGCCCGGCGTCGGACAGCAGCGCCAGGCTGTGGGCCATCAAGCCGCCGGCGACTTCGACCACCAAAATGGTCGTGGTGAGGAAAAAGGCGGTGGCCATCCGGGATACCGGGGCATGGATCACGTGTTCATGGTCATGGCGGAGTGTCTCTTGCGGCACGATCATGCTCCCGTCCTTATTTGTCGCTTTTCCCTGTATATTCTGCCGCGCGGGCCGCGGTTCCTCTCCGGACCCGCCGGAAGGTGCCAGCGCGGACAAAGCTGTTGACCAAATGGCCCGACCCGGGTAAAATAGGACTCGGATGGTGATGGAGCCCACCTCAAACGGCCGTCGGGTCTGATAGCTCCTGGCCTGGTCGCAGGCGGGAGCTTTCTTTTTGCTCCGCCGGGAACGAAAAAGAACGGAGGCGTACATAACCCATGGCTCTGGAAACGGACGGCACCAGACGGGCGGCGTCGACGAAACCGCGCTGGCTTACGGCGGGCGTCGCCAGCGTCGGTCTCACCAGCTTCTTCTCGGATTCCGGACACGAGATCGCCACGGCGATTCTGCCCAGCTTCCTGACTTCGGTCCTGCACGCTTCGGCGGCCGCCCTGGGTCTCATCGAAGGAGTGGCCGACGCCCTGACCGGGATCATGAAACTCGTCGGCGGCCCGCTGGCCAACGACCAGCGGTTGCGCGCCCGGCTCGCCTCGGGGGGTTATCTGGGCACGGCCCTGGCCACCGGGGCCATCGGCCTGGCGGCTGCCGTCTGGCAGGTCGGCGTCCTGCGCGCGCTGGCCTGGCTGTCCCGGGGCCTGCGCACCCCCGCCCGCGACACCCTGCTGGCCTCCCTGGCCACGCCGGACGCCTACGGCCGGGCCTTCGGCCTGGAGCGGGCCGGCGACAACCTCGGCGCCGTGGCCGGTCCCTTGTTGGCGGCGGCCCTGGTCGCCTGGGTCGGCATCCGGCACGCCATCTACTTCTCCGTCCTGCCCGGCGTAGGGGCGGCCGTGGCCATCACCGTCGCCGCCCGCGAGATCAAACGCCGGGGCCTGCCGATCAAGCGGCGGCCGAAGCTGGAGTTCTCCCGGCTCCGGGCCGCGGGTCTGCTGCCGGTGCTGGTCCCGGTGGCCTGTTTCGAACTGGGCAACATGGCCACCACCGTCCTGATCCTGCGGGCCACCCAACTGCTCCACACGGGAACCCGGTCCCTCACCGGCGCCGCCGCCCTGGCCATCATCATCTACGCGGCCCACAACGCCGGGGCTTCCCTGGTGGCCCTTTTGGGCGGGCGCTGGGTAGACAAGGCCGGCCCGCGGATCGTGTTCGGCATGGGCGCCTTCGTCTACATCCTGGCCTACCTGGCCTTTGCGTTGCCGCTTGCCACCTGGCCGCTTCTGCTCGTCGCCTTCCTGTTGGCGGGCACGGGCATCGGTTTCGCCGAAACCGCCGAGTCGGCGCTGGTGGCCCGGATGCTGCCCGACCACCTGCGGGGCAGCGGGTTCGGGTTGCAGGGGGGTATCCAGTCCTTCGGCAACTTCGCTTCCACCGCCATGGTAGGCCTGTTGTACAGCGCGGTATCGCCGGCGGCGGGGTTCGTCTATGCGGCCGCCTGGATGGCCCTGGCGACGATAACCACTGCTTTCGCCGGACGCTTCAACCGGGTGGGGTCCGGGACGTAACGGCGATCCGGTTTTCCCGCCGGGGAAAAGGGGGAGACGCTTTTGACCCCTGACCACGACCGGATCCTCGACCTGCTGCGCCAGGGCCGGCACGCCGATCTCATGGCCTGCCAAACCGCGGCCGTGGAACCGCTTCGCGCCTTCCTCTTCGCCCGCGAGCCCAGCGGCCTGTTCCAAACACGGTGCCGGGCCGTGGAAGTCCTGGCCGCCCTGGGCGCCCGGAACGTGCTGGCCGACTTTCTGGCCCACCCGCGCGAGGTCGCCGACCCGGTGGAACAGGCGGGGGAGGACGCCGTCATGAACGCCGTGGCCCGGGCCCTGATGCTCTGGCCGGATGATCACGTGTACGGCTTGCTCCTGGCGGTGTCGGCCCGCAAACTGCTCGACGGCGTGGTGGAGGCGCTCTCGCCCTACGGCCGGGTCGAGGCCGTACCGGTTTTGGCGGCGGCCCTGGCCGACGACTTTTGCCGTCCGGCGGCGGAAACGGCGTTTCGCCGGATGGGGGAGACCGCCTGCCCGTATCTGTTACACCTGGCCGCCGGTCCGGTGCCCGATCCCGAGCCCGAGTCAAGCCGCCGGCGGCGCCGCAGCGCGTTGCGCCTTTTCGGGGAACTGTACCGGGGAGAGGATTGGCGGAGCGTCCATTCCCTGACCGCGGATGCCGACGACCGGGTAGCGGTCACGGCCTGTTCGCTATGTTTACCGCGGGTTTCGCCGGTTTTACAGAAGCAAGTGGCGGCACGCCTGGTCGCTTTGTTCGCCGGCGCCGACTGGTTGCTCCGTGAGGAGATCGAGGACGTGTTGGTTCAACACTATGCGCTTTGCCGCGAGGTGATCGAAAAAAACCTGGCTGGGGCTTCCGACTCAGTGGTGGCCTCGTTGTTGCGCAAGACCGTGACCAGGGCCGGTGGAAAAGAGAGCATTGCTGAAACTCTTCTCTAAATGCGACTGACACCTCCTGCATGCGGGTGACGGTGGGAAGTTCTAATATTGCGACAATTAGAAAAGACGTTGACTTGCCCAAGTAATCCAGGTAAAATACCTTCGAACCGGTGATGGAGCTCACCGTAACGGGCCCTGGCCTAATAGCTCCTGCCTTTCATATAGGCAGGAGCTTTGTTTTTTCCCGGTGGGGAGGTGGATGTCTTTCGATATTTCACGAACTGGCATACTGGTTGACGAGTGCCAATTTTCTTCGGATAATTTTCGTGGCAATGATCATTGTATAACTGAACCAGGGTCCATAGCGATGGAGCTCGCTTAAGCGTCGGCTGATGGCTCCTTCGAATCCCGTCCGGACGGGAGAGGAGCCGCTTTTTGTTTTCGAGGAGGGGAGAATACCGGTGACCAAGGCCATAATCCTGAACCTCGTCCAGTTTCTGACGGTCTTGCTTTTCGCCCCCCTGGTCAAAGGATGGATCAACCGTCTGAAGGCGGTGTTCCAGTCCCGGCGGGGACCCAGCGTCTGGCAGCCCTATCACGACATCTTCAAACTCCTGGGCAAGCAGTCGGTGATTCCCGCGGAGGCATCCTGGATTTTTTCCTTCGCTCCCTATATCTACTTCACCGTACCGCTGGTCGTGGTGCTGTTGATCCCCGTCCTGACCACCTTCCCCCTGTTCATGGCCTTCATGGGCGACATGCTCGGCGGCGGGTTCGTCCTGGCCCTGGGCGGCTTCTTCCTCGTCCTGGCGGCCATGGATACCGGCAGTGCCTTCGGCGGCCTGGGATCGAGCCGGGCCCGCTTCGTCTCCTTCATGGCCGAGCCCGTCCTGATGATGGTCTTCTTCACGGTGTCCCTGGCGACCCAGGCCACCATCCCGTACATCGTCAACAAGACCCTGGCCGGTCCGGCGCTGCTTTTGGCCCCGTCCCACATCCTGATGGTTCTGGCCTTCTTCCTGGTCGTTCTCGCGGAAACCGGGCGGATCCCGGTGGACAATCCCGCCACCAACCAGGAACTGTCCATGATCGACGAAGCCCGGGTCATGGAGTATTCGGGACGCCACCTGGCCCTGTTGCAGTGGGGATCGGCCATGAAAATGTTCGTCCTTTTGACCATCTGGTGGAACGTCCTGGTTACGCCCTGGGGCCTGGCGGCTTCGGCCGCGCCGGCCGCGGTGGGTCTGGCCGTGATCGTCCTGTTGGCCAAAATGGCCGTGGCCGCCTTACTGATTGCCTTCATCGAGGGCACCCTGGCCAAGCTGCGTCTTCTGCGGGTGGCCGAGTACCTGGGGGCGGCCTTCGTCGTGTCCCTTCTGGCGGTAATTACCTACACCATGGGAGTCTAAAGGGGGAGAAACCGTGTTCCATTCCCTGGTCGCCGGACGGCTGGTGGACTCGCTGGCCACCCTGTTCCTGATCAGCACCTTCGCCTCGGTGGTGGCCCGGCAGATGATGGGCTGCGTTTACGCTTACGCCACGCAGAGCCTGTTGCTCACCGCCGTCGCCCTCACCCTGGCCGTCGTCACCGGAGCGCCCCATCTCTACCTGCTGGCCGGCCTGGCCTTTTTCGTCAAGGCGCTCTTCATACCATGGCTCCTGAAGCGGACGATCCACGACAGCGTCCACGAAAAACGGGAACTGTCCTTCTACTTCGGCATGCCGGCTTCGCTCATTACGAGCGGCATCCTGGTGGTCGTGGCCTGGGCCGCCACTTCCAACCTGCCCAACCTGGGCGCGGCGGCCCTGGCGGCCCTCAACGCGGGCGTAGGCACCATCCTCATCGGCCTCTGGACCATGATCAGCCGGCGTGAGGCCGTACCCCAGGTAGTGGGCCTGCTGTGCGCGGAAAACGGGCTGATGATGGCCGCCCTGGCCACCGTTGCCGACCTGCCGCTGATCACCGAAATAGGGATCCTGCTCGACCTGGTGGCGGGTGTCCTCATCATGGGCATCCTGGTCCGGCACATGGTGGCCGTCGGCCGCACTACCGATACGGCTAAATTCCAACGTTTGAGGGGGTAGGACCCTTGCTTCTGGCTATTGCGCTGCTGCCCCTGGCCGCTGCCCTGGTATGCCTGGTCCGGCCGCCCCGGCCGGTCATGGAGGGCGCCACCCTGGCCAACGCGACGGGTATCCTGGTGATCGCGTCCCTGATGGTCGCGGGAAGGTGGGCCGGCTGGAACCTGTCCTACGGCTTCCTTTCGGCGGACGCCCTGAGCGTGTGGTTCCTCTTCCTGGTGGGCGTGGTCACCTTCCTGGCCTCGCTCCATTCCGTGGGCTACCTGCGCGGCGACGCGCGGCATGAAAACGGACGCCCGCAACGATACCACCTTTATTACGTTCTCTGGAACGTGTTCACCGGTACGATGGTTCTGGCGGTGCTGACCCGGAACCTGGGCCTATTGTGGATCGCCATCGAGGCCACCACCCTGGCTTCCGCCTTTCTGGTCTGGTTCCATGACCGGCCGGAGACCCTGGAGGCCGCATGGAAGTACGTCCTCCTCACCTCGGTGGGCAGCCTCCTGGCCCTTTTGGGCACTTTTCTGGTCGTTTTCGCCGCGGGAGCCCCGACCCTCGACTGGACCGTGCTGCGCGCCGCGGCTCCCCGCATGGCGCCGGGCGTCCTGCAACTGGCCTTCGTGCTGGCCCTGGTGGGTTACGGTACCAAGGCCGGTTACGCCCCCATGCACACCTGGCTGCCGGACGCCCACAGCCAGGCTCCTTCCCCGGTCAGCGCGCTGCTTTCGGGAGCGGAGATCAATACCGCCGTGTACGCGATCATGCGTTTCCGGAGCATCGCCCTGGCCGGCCTGGGCCCCGCTTTTCCATCGCGCCTCTTATTGGGCTTCGGCCTGTTTTCCCTGGCCCTGGCCGCTTTCTTCCTGCTGGTGCAAAAGGACTACAAGCGCATGCTGGCCTATTCCAGCATCGAGCACATGGGAATCATCGCAGTGGGCCTTTCCCTGGGCGGTCCCCTGGCCCTGGCGGGCACCCTGTGGCAGGTATTCAACCACGCGGTGGCCAAGGCCACCCTCTTCCTGACCTCGGGCAACATCCTCCTCAAGTACCGGACCAGCAGGATCACCGAGGTGAGGGGAGTCCTGACCGCCATGCCCTTTTCGGGGGCCGTATTCCTCGCCGGAGGCCTGGCGCTTACCGGACTGCCGCCCTTCGGGCCTTTTCTTTCCGAATTCACCATCTTCAGCGCCGCCTTCCGCCAGCATCTCGTCGCCGCGGGCGTGGCGCTGGTGCTCCTGATCACGCTGGCTCTGGCGGGCCTCATCAAATGGCTCAACCGGATGGTGTTCGGCTACCCGTGGGAACCACTGCCGGCCGGGGAAAACAACTGGTGGACCACCCTACCGCTGGGACTGGGCCTGTTCCTGGTCCTGGTTCCCGGCCTGGTCTGGCCCGGCTGGGCGCAAGCTTTGGCCGCCGCAGCGGCCGGGGTCATGGGGGTGAACTGAAGTGTCGGGTACCCGCAAGATTCCCGAACGTCTGGACAAAGTGCTGGCACAGGTCAAGAACCTCGTGCAGGTGATTTCCCACCGTACCGGGGAATGGCAACTGGACCTGGAAGCCGGGGCGCTGCCCCCGGTGGCCGCGCATCTGGCCGAAAGCCTGGGCGGCAACCTGGCCGCTTTGTTTCCGGAACCGGGCCAACACCTGCACGCCGTGTTGCCGGCGGTGGAGGAAAAAGCCTACCTCCACCTGAGGGGACGTCTGGCCCCCGGCACCAGGGATCTGCCTGCCCTGGACCGTCATTTCCCGGCCGCGGCGCGCTACCGCCGGATCCTGGAGGCGCGCCACGGTCTCGCCCCGGTGGGGCCGTCCGTATCCCGCCTGGAGGGGAGCGGCGTATTCCAGTTCCCCCTCGGGCCGGTGCGCGGCGACTACAACGAGGCGGCCGGCATCGTGATCGACACCGTCGGTGAGCACATCCTCCGGCTGACCCCGACTCTTGGTTACAAGCACCGCGGGCTCGAGGACCGAGCGGCGGGGCTGACGCCCAAAGCGGCCCTTCTCCTGGCCGAAAGGGCGGCCGGAACCCAATCGGTCGCCCACGCCCTGGCCTACTGCCAGGCTCTGGAGCGGTTGGCGGGGGTCACCGTACCGCCGCGGGCGGCGGTGCTGCGGGTGGTGCTGGCGGAAATGGAGCGTCTCTACGGGCACCTTCTCGACATCTCGCTGATGGTCGGCGCCGCCGGGCATACGGTGGGAGCGGCGCAGTTGGACCAACTCAAGGAACTCTTTTTACGCTTGAATCTGTCGCATTTCGGCCATCGCTACCTCTTTGGCACATTGGTGCCGGGCGGGGTCCGGACGGACCTGCCGCGGGAGGCGGCCGCTTCCCTGCGCACGGCCGTGACGCGCCAGGGAGCCGAATGGCGCCGCCTCTTCACCATGGTCCTGGGTACCCCCGGCATCATCGACCGCTGGGAGACCACCGGGATCGTGGACTACACCGATGCGTGGGACCTGGCCGCCGTCGGACCGGTGGGCCGGGCTTCCGGGGTGGACCGGGACGTCCGGCGCGATCACCCGTACGCCGCATACGGGGAATTCGTTCCGGCGGTGCCCCACTTCCGGGATGGGGACGCCCTGGCCCGTTTCCGGGTTAGGGCGGCGGAAATCGATGCGTCGCTGGCTTTGGTGGGAGAGGCTCTGGCCCGGTTGCCCCAGGGCCCGGCGCGTGCCGACGTGCCGGCGGTCTGGCCCGCCGGCGAGGCCCTGGGCTGGTCGGAGGCCCCGCAGGGCGAGACCCTGCACTGGGTGCGCGTCGGCGAAGAGGGAAAGATCGCCGCCTACCGCATCCGGTCGGCCAGTTTCGCCAACTGGGACCTTTTTGGCCCGGCGGCGGCGGACGGCAACATTCTGACCGATTTCCCGCTGATTGACACCAGTTTCAACCTTTGCTGCGCGGACTGTGACCGGTAGGGGGAGATAACTTGTTTTACGATTGGGTGTTCAAAGGATTGCGAAAAGGCGTCGTTTCGACGGCCTACCCATACAACGAACAGGAGTTGCCCAATTACCGCGGGCTGCCGGCCGTTGGCCCGGGGTCATGCCCCGACGGATGCCGGGAGTGTGAGCAGGCCTGTCTGCCGGGGGCCGTCCAGGTACGGGACGCGACGCCCGTTATCGATACCGCCCTTTGCCTTTTCTGCGGGGAATGCCAGAGCGTCTGTCCCCGGGGACGGATCACCCTGACCAACGCCTTCGAGACGGCCATAACCTCGCGCCAGACCACGGCCGCCAAAGTGGTCCCCAGGGACGGCCGGCTGTTCGCTAAGTCCCTCTACATCCGGCACGTGGATGCGGCGTGTTGCGGTGCCTGCCTGCGGGAGACGGCCTCCCTGAACAACCCGTTTTACGACGTCTCCCGGCTGGGGATCTTTTTCACCGCCTCACCGCGCCACGCCGACGTCCTCCTGGTGACCGGCCCGGTCAGTTGGGGTATGCGGGACCCTTTGCGGGAAGCGTACGAGGCCATGCCGGGGCCCAAGTTTGTGGTAGCCGCCGGCGCTTGCGCCGCGGGAGGCGGCCCCTTCGGTCAGCCGGCCACCGTGGGCGGGGTGGATGTGGTTATGCCCGTGGACGTGTATATTCCCGGTTGTCCGCCCCATCCGTTGGCGCTCATCGACGGTTTGCGCCTGTTGGGCGGCCGCGCCCGGAAGGAGGTGTAAAGCGATGACCATGGAACAGGAACTTTTCGCCCTGGCATGCCTACTCGGTCTGGCGGGGTTCATAATCGGCCTCTGGCCGG
>Ga0207433_10006271_pt1 | contig 20715 bp, 20 predicted proteins | sample YelNatPaOPGAMG01_FD_187559 | JGI IMG/M metagenome (GOLD analysis project Ga0207433, IMG submission 187559) | Hot spring thermophilic microbial communities from Obsidian Pool, Yellowstone National Park, USA - OP-RAMG-01 (SPAdes) (version 3) | ecosystem: Environmental > Aquatic > Thermal springs... | reverse complement strand
GGTCGACAGACCGATTTTTTGGCAGAGCGGTTCAAGCTTGCGTTTGGCAGGTAGAACCGGCAACTCATCAGCCATGACGGCCTCCTCTCTGTATCAGCAAAGTGCCATCATACGCCGCCAGCCCGCGGCGACCAATCGCTAGCCCTGCAACAGCATCTGGGTGTAGCGCCGCACCCATGATTGCGCCTCCCGCAAGCGGTAGGTCATGATCCAGGACGGATGCGGCAGGTGGGAAATACGCACGCTACCGTCAGGAAAGAGCCGCTGCACCGTAGCTTCCACCTCTCGCCCCAAGGCAATGATGCGCTTCGGCTGAATCTGCGCCATCTCGGCCAGAAAACGTTCCACGACCACTCGCTGCGCGGATATGGGAAGCTCTGGATAATTGCAGTTTTTGCCATCGCGCAGGAAGCCCACCGCTGCAACATTGCTCACATAGAACGTGCGGTAGAACTTCTCAACGCCCACGTTCTGCACCACCCGCTGAAAGAAGTTGGCCGAGGGCTCGGTGTCGTTGCGCGGCAAAGGCATATCCGGTAGCAAATTTGCCAAACTGCGGAAATCAAGGAAGGGGATGCCGGTCAAAGCGGCCCCCGAACGCCCCGGATTGAGCCCCAGGATCACCGTCTGGGGCAAAGGCTCGGGAACGTACTGTTGGATAAACTGCTCGGCATAGGGTCGATACTCCATAAAATCCTGGAGAATCGTTATGCCAGATTCCTGCAACAGGCCGGTGAATGCCGCATCCTGCAAATATTGGTCTTGGGCGAAAAAAAGAGGGTTCTGCATCGGGAACATGCCTTTACTGATCAGCCGGCCATAATCCTACATTGCCATTCTCAGGGCAATCGTCAGCATCGAACCATCCCGTCTAGCACCCTCGGCGCGGCGTAGGTCGGCGTTCGCGCGGAACGGGACCGACACGCCGCCCTGGCGTATACGCTATTTTTTCTGTATCTCCTTCGCCATATCCGCGACCTTCATGAGCAAGGTGGAATCCGGGGTTTGGGGCAAATGCGGGAGTGTTACCTGCGGAAACTTGCCGGTCAGACTATTCAGGAATGCCACGATCTGCTTGGTCTGGGTATCCGTTAGGGTTTTGCCCAACTCACAGGCGGCCATGACCCGGACAGCTTCTTGCAGAGTGGGAACCGTACCGTAGTTGAAATAAGGTGCAGTAAGGGCAACGTTGCGCAGGCCCGGTACTCGGAACCGTTCCTTGTCGGCGTCTTTGTGCGTCACGTCGTAGCGTCCCAAATCGCCATGCAGGTGATATTTCTGCACGTATTTTGCGCAGGCAGTATTCTGCGGTTGGGCCGGAAATTTTTGATAAAAGCCCTCGCCCATCGGCAGCCCGGGGTTATCGAACATGGGGCCGGCGTGGCAGGTACCACAGCCCACCGAGTTGAACAACTTCAGTCCCTCTTGCGCCGTCACGTCCAGGGCCTTTTTATCGCCTTTTACAAAGCGATCATAGGGACTATCCGGTGTCACCAGGGTACGCTCAAAGCTGGCGATCGCTTCCACCGCATGGTCGAAAGTGATCGGTTCCTTGCCACCAAAAACCTGCGTGAATTGCGCATGATACCCCGGAATCTTGCGCAAAACGTCGACTACCGCCTGTGCGTTGGGCATACCCATCTCCACCGGATTGAGGATGGGCCCTTTCGCCTGCTCCTCCAGACTGCTGGCTCGCCCGTCCCAAAACTGGACCGTATTGAAGGCGGCGTTGTAGACCGTAGGCGTGTTACGCGGGACATCGACTCGACCAAAAACCCCGAAAGACAGGGGAAGATTATCGCTACCATTACTTTGCACCATATGGCAGCTGTTACAAGACACAGTTCCAGAAAGAGAAATTCGGGGATCAAAATACAACTGCTTGCCCAGCTCAATCTTGGCGGGGGTCATGGGGTTGTTGGCAGGTACTGGTACCTTGGCGGGGAACTCCCCGTCAGCGACCGCCAGCGGCGCAGCCAAGAGACCGGCACAACCCAGAAGCAACGCCTGCCAGCTCCGCCGCGGAACCCGGATAACGAGATGTGTGTGCATAAAAACGCTCCCTTGTGACATTCTAGGACTTCAGTATAGAAATTCCCGACATCACCCACAAGCGGCAACTTTGCGCTGCACCATTGGGCATTTCTGGTACCAGCCTTGGTCGAAGCCTCCGAACGGCGGATCGCCACCCTGGAATCCGGAAGAACTCGCTGATGACGATTACCGACAAGATGTGGGATGCCCTGAACACCGAGATCAAGATGAATGACCGGGAGGAGAGTTTGGCGGGCACGGATGCACTATCAGGAAGATCCCGGCCCCATTGCATGAAAAGACGTCAGACGCAGGCCACGAAGAAAGGACACGGAAACAGCCCCTTCTATCGGAGATGCCAGCAACTCTCCGTCAGACCGAAAGATGCGGACAATTCGACAAAAGTCGAAAGAATTTTCAGGGCAAGCACTACGTGGGTTTGGCGGATCCTCTAGTTACAACGCTATCATCACTTACAGTCCCTAACACGAGCAGATATGCTCGCACTCGCCAATCGGACTTTGGGCGCGCATCTCTAGGGGCGAAAGGCGTTCTAGGAGGTGCTGCACTGATAAGATCATCAGGATCCGCTGGTCCTGATCCGTCCCGCGAGGCTTGACGAGGCTTTCGATCAAAGCAGTAGTACCACTCATAGAGGTCGGTGCCTCTTCCAGTTGAGAAAGTGCAATCTCTCGCGTGTCCCCCAGTTCATCTACGATCACTGCAAAACACATCTCTTTTTCAGGCACTCTGATGACCATGATCTGTCGATCACCGACGGCTTCTTTGCCGCGAGGGAGAAATGACGCAAGATCGATGATGGGAAGGACCTGATCCTGGTGCACGATACAACCATGTACCCAAGATGGAGATTTAGGGGTCTGGGTGATTGGCTGTGGATCAATAGCCTGGATCTCATATTCCAGGCGGATGCCGTACCAGCCGTTACCTACATAAAAGGTCGCCACTTCCAGAACATCATCTCCACTGGTTCGGTAGGGAGAATGATCATTGCTATATTGACGCTGCGCAGTTTTATGCACATCAAACCGACTCAATTCCCTGGACAGGGGAACAAGCACCAATGCGACGATGTCATTGCGATAGGCATCCGCTTGCCCCTTGTATTCCCTATAACCTGATGACATACGTGAGCCAACAGCATAATACCTCTCGTTAAATTCGACGATGTTAGCATATCCCTCTCCACCACTCAGTTCAAAAAACTCACGATTTATCGCTATCTTTGTGCCTGCAGCAATAGTTTGGTCACTACTGGCAACAATTTGTCCGTTGCGTTCCGCAAAAATGGCGAAGGCGCCTTCCACGAAGGAACCATCTCTGTTCCGTGGTAACGCATCGAGGAGCATTGCCCGCAATTGCGGGGTGGAGTCAAAGACAATAGCTACACCGCCGACGGCGGCAGTGGCACAATTCAGAGGGGGTATGGCTGCGGCATAGATATAGGTATGGCGTCCTGCATACAACTCGGTAGGCTCAAAAGCAGATACACAATAGCCTTGGCTATCATGCAGGCCGAGTGTGGGCATTACCCATGCAGCTTGCAATGTCTTTCCCACTAGATTGCTATACGTCTGATTCGACACCGCGATAATTTTTGCCGTACGATCAAAAATCAGTAAATTATGGTAGACAGTGTAAAGCCTATTGATACCAGTCAGGATTACCTCGAGTTGTTGCCGTTGCTGCTCCTCCACATCTCCTGATTGGTCGAGAACTTCCCGGAAGGCGCTGGTCAGTGCCCACCAACGACAATCATTTGCCCGCTCGTATAAATTGCGATCCATGATGTCAATGGCTAGGGCAGCTTGGAGGGAGCAATTGTAGAGCACGGAGGATACCACTGTTTTATAAAGGTTGGTCGTGGATTGGCTGAAGACGTCTAGCGTATGGACACCTGTATTGCCTATCTCCCGCAGCAACACCTTGGCAAAAGAGGTGTTTAGAGTTTGCCGGTCCCGCGATAGCCAGGTGTTACCATTCCACACCGCCCGATTGAGCTCTCGTTGAATGCTGGCAGCACGTAGGGGAATGGCTCTCAGGTCCGGAGAGAAAATGCTCGCGGTCTCCAACACACCGGATAAAATAGTCGCAGGAACGTTGACAATTTCATGAGCGACGGCCATCTCGAAAGCGTGATTTAACGGCGCCAGGCTATGTCCCTGCCAACCTGCTCCCATATAACCCTGATAACCCTGAGCCTGTTGCGTTGTTGCTAGATATTCTCGGCCAGCAAAGCGAGTAACACGACATCCATCATTCTTTACTTCTGTTACCTTTGCACCGACTGGGAATTGGTAGGCATCGCTACTCGCAATGATTCTCCCATCAGAATTAAGAATGGTTACTACCGTCCAGTCGGAGTCAGTTACTAAATTTTTAAATATTCGCTGGCACTCATCTTGAAATCGAAAACACAAGCATAAAACGCCGACCGGTCTGTTTCCATCCTTGGACATCACCCGGTAAGAATAAATCAGAGGAGATTCATCTCCTGGGAGGAGATCGGTGGGACGGAACGTCTCTACATAGGCATCGGCGGTGCCCAGCGATGCGGCAATCAGTGGATCGCTCGAACAGGTTCCAACGCTATCGCCATTCAGCCGTAACAGGATCCTGCCGTCCGGGGCAAGCAATATGATATCGTGATATACGGAGTACTTGCGCACGTATTCCATAAAGCGGGCTTTTAAGGAGACTCGCTGTGGATCGTCCACATGAACAGCCGCCCGATTAGTCTCGCAAGCCTGTGCATAGGCGCAGATATCACTATCCGTGGCAAGGAAACCGATGTCAGCAGTGCGTTCGAAAAGGTTGCGGATCAAAATGTCTATAGCTATCCGCGCCGTCGATTTCAGGTTAAGTACCGTCTTATTATACAACTCGCTGGCTAATTGACCGAGAAGAGTCTCGGCCAACACATTGAAATCTTCGCGCATGCTGGTGATATTCGTGCCGGCGCTCAACATTTGACCAAGTAGTGTCAAATGATCGTACTTGACCTGTATATCGCGCAAGCGATCCTGATCTTGTCGTAATCCAACCATAAAATTTGATAGATAGTTCAGGTCATCCTGCTCATTAGGCAAAGTCATAGCGCCTCCCTGATGTAGTAAAATAGAAGCTGGGCGGCAATTGTCCATTCACCGCAGTTGAATCTCTAAAGGACCACGGAATCATCACGCAGATAAACGCTGAAATCGCTGGCCGGCATGGGCTTGGCAATGCCAAATCCCTGCCCCTGATCGGCATCCATATCGCGCAACAGCCGCAGGCTATCTTCATTTTCTATCCCTTCCGCAGTGATGGCCACATCCAGGGCATGGGCCATCTGGATCATTGCCTGTACCATTTGCACATGGCGGCGACTATGCGCCATGGGAATGACAAAGCTGTGGTCGATCTTGATTTGATTGCAGTCCAACTCCAGCAGGTACTGCAGAGCCGCTGGGCCGGTACCAAAGTCGTCCAGGGCAAAATGCACGCCAATACTTCGGCAATCGGCAATCAGCTGGGCAGTCTTTTGGATGTCCCGCAATGCGATGCGCTCCACTAGTTCTAGGCACAGTTTTTCGGCAGGAAGACCAGGGCACGCGCTCAAGCTGCGCCGCAAATCTTCACAAAGGCGGTGGTTTTCTACCTGGCGGGCGGCAAGGTTGATGTGGATATCCAGGTCCGTGCCCTCAGCGTGCCAGATCTCTCCCTGCTGGCAGGCGGCCTTCATCACCCACTGACCGATGCGCTGCATAATGAGGGAATCCTCGGCGACATCCAAAAAGGCGCCAGGCAAGAGAAGCCCACGGCTGGGGTGCTGCCAGCGCAACAGTGCCTCGGCACCGACGCAGTTACCCGTGCGTAGAGAGATGATGGGTTGCCAGTAGAGAATGAATTCGGATTCTTGCAGGGCTCGATCCAACTCCCCGCGCAGCCGTTGTCGTATCAGGACGCGCTGACCCTCCTCTTGATTGTAGATTCGCCAGCCATTACCACCCTCAGTCTTGGCTCGGTAGAGTGCTTGGTCAGCATGGTGCAGCAATTCTGCAGGAGCGGCATTATCTAATGGATAAACGCTGATCCCGGCACTGACGGTAATGCCAACGCGCTGTTCATCGAAGCCCATGCGGATACGTAAGGCCGTCATGATACGGGTCATAAGCTCTTCGAGGTTGCGTAATCGATGCAGGTTCTCAACAAGGAGAACAAATTCATCGCCAGCATATCGGATCAGGACGTCCGCCGAGCGTATTACGTCCTGGAGTCGACTTACGACCTCCCGTAAGAGACGATCCCCGGCTTGGTGTCCCATGGCATCGTTGACCCCTTTGAAGCCATCCAGGTCGAGTAGGATGACGGCGAACATGTGCTCGTTGTGCTGCGCCCTGGCGCAGGCGGCGAGAATGCGTTCTTCGAGTTGGTAGCGGTTGGGGACACCGGTAAGAACATCGCAAGTGGCGATCTGCTCCAAGTGCTGCTCGACTCCCTTCCGATGCCACGCTGCGCCGAGCATGTCGGCCAAAAGTTGAGCCAGATGCAGATTGCTGTCCGGAAGTTGAGCGGGAGCCGTGTGGAACCAGGAAACTGCTAGGATACCGCTACAGCCTTTGGGGCCATGCACGGGTATGGCTAGGCTACCCATAAGGCCGGTAACCACATATTCGGGCATGGCCCAGATACTTTGGGGATAATTTGGGGTGTAAATGATGCTGTCATTTTGTAAAGCTGCGCCGCTGATGCCGGCGTCATCAGCAAATATGTGTTGCGATAACGCCTCATAGTTGGCAGGTAGGCCATGAAAGAACAAATAACGGAGATTGTTGCCCTCATGAACGATGAATGCGGCACCATCGGCTTCCAGGCTCTCCGCAGCCAGGGCTGCCGCTGCAATGAAAAAAGCCGAAAAATCATACTGGCGGGTCAGCGCCTGCAGGCGCTCCATTACAGGAGTAGGGATCACAAATGAATTTCCTTCAGAGATTGGGACAAGACCACTCAAAATGGAACCTCGGCTTGTAGGCTTTTTGTCCAGGACAGGAACAATCAGGTCGATGAAAAACGTGCTCAGTTCTACGGGGGCCGACACCTCTGAGGGAGAACTGTCGGCAGAAGGTTACCCCACTGCGTATTCTGTTGATCATGGGCGGTGATTCTGCTGATCGTGGGCACCCCCAATCAGCGAACTTTCTGGTCACGTAAATTCTAGGCATAGGTGCCCACGATCGGTCAAATCAGTGGCGTCATGAGCACCCGGCCGTGGTGGCCGATCATCGGTGTAAATTTCTTCATTTACCTTTACCATGTAAACGGTAAATTTACTCATGATCCTGCCTCTCCATCGCCGGTCTGTACCCGTTGGCGGCGCATCGATTCGCCTTTGAGCTCCAGGCGGTGGGCACTGTGCAGCAGACGGTCGAGGACGGCATCGGCGACGGTGGGTTCTCCGAGGATTTCATGCCAATGCGAGACCGGCAATTGGCTGGTGATTAGGGTGGCCTGCTGGGCGACGCGATCATCAAGGATTTCCAGCAGATCCCGGGCATCCTCGCTGTTCATCGGGGCGAGGCCCCAATCGTCCAGGAGCAACAGGTGCACCTTGGCAAGAGTCGTGAGAAAGCGGCCGAAGCTGCCGTCACCGTGACGGATATGAAGCTCTTCCAGTAAGCGCGGCAAACGGAAGTAGCGCACACTCAGGCCCTGACGGCAGGCCTGGTGCCCCAGGGCGCAGGCAATCCAGGTCTTGCCGGTACCGGTGGCACCGGTGATCAGCAGGTTTTGTCCTCGCCGTATCCAGTCACACTGTACCAAGGCCGCCATTTTGGTACGGTCCAGACCACGGGAGGCGCGATGATCGAGGTCTTCGACGGCGGCATGTACCTTGAGTTTGGCCAGCTGCAACAGGCGCTTTCGCCGGCGGTTGTCGCGCGCACAGAGTTCCCGGTCGAGAAGCAGTGCCAAGCGATCTGCGAAGGGAAGTTCTTGCAGTTGGGGCGCGGTGGATTGCTCGGCCAGGGCCTCTGCCATAGCGTGTAGGTTGAGTTGCTGTAAGGTCTGAATGGTCGGTTGCAAAGACATGGGAAGACTCCGGTTTAGTGATAGTAGCGAGGGCCGCGGATATTGCCGTGCTGCGGTAACGGTTTGGCAGGAACGGGGTCGTGCGGGCTGTGGTCCAGTCCCCGCTCCAGGATGGAGCGGACACTGCGGGTCGTGGGGGAGCCGTGGCGTAGAGCACGGTGACAGGCGTGTTCCAGACGCTCCTTCCCGTAGCGGCGACAGAGATGGAGTAGGCCGAGACAGGAGCGATATCCCTGCTCCGGATGGGGCTTGTTCTCCAGTTGCCAGCGCACCACGTCCCGAGTCGATGGACCGATGGAGAGCCCCCAATGCAACAGGCGCCCCGGACTCCATTCCAGGTGCCGCTGGTGAGCCTTGGGCATGTGTTCGGTCAAGGTGCTGTAGCGCGCCTGGACGCCCTCACGCAGATGGCAAGCGACGCGCTGTTGCCCCTGGAAGATCTCCACGGTTTGCGCGCTGATGCGTAGCTCCACCCGCTGTCCGACGAGGCGATGCGGTACGGAGTAGAAGCGTCCTTGGTAGGCAACATGGTAATCGATACTGACTTTGGCGGACTTCCAGTCAGCATACTCGTAGGGCTGTTCTGGTAGTGGCTGCAGGGCAGGAGCGTCCAACTCCGCAAAAGCGCTGCGGCGGCAGCCTGGTAGCTGTTTGAAGGGGCGTCCGTTCAGGTCTTCCAGTAGGCTGTGGAGAGTCTGATTCAGTTCCGCTAGCGAGAAGAACTGGAAGTGGCGCAGGCGCGCCAGAATCCAGCGCTCCACCACTTGCACCCCGACCTCGACCTTGGCCTTGTCTTTCGGTTTATAAGGGCGGGTGGGCAGTACCACCGCAGCATAATGCCGGGCGAGATCCTGATAACTTCGATGGATTTCGGGCTCGTAGCGCGAGGCCTTGGTTACCGCCGCCTTCAAATTATCTGGCACGAACAGACGCGGTGCCCCGCCAAAGAACTCCAGGGCGCGTACATGCGCGCCGAGGAAATCCGGCAGACTCTGGGTCCAGGTAGCCTCGCAATAGGTGTAGTTGGAGGCACCCAACACCGCGACGAAGATCTGCGCCGGGCGGATCTCCCCGGTCTGGGGATCAACCACCGGCACGATGGGACCAGCGTAGTCGATGAACAGCTTCTCACCAGCCTTGTGGTTTTGCCACATGCTGCGTTTGAGCCCCGCCCGCCAGCGTCGGTACAGGACGCAGAACTGGGCATACTGATACACCGCTTCTTGCGGGTACGCGGCGGAATATTCCTCCCAGAGCAACTGCAGGGTCACGCCTTTGCGCCGCAGCTCGGCATGGATCCGGGCAAAATCCGGCTGCACCTTGCCAGAGACGGTGTGCCGTGAGGGACTGGAGAACCATGCCGCTTCCAGGGCTACTTCTTGCCCCTCTGGCAGAGGCCAAGAGATACCTGCCTGTTCGGCTTTCTGTAAATACTTCCCGACGACTCCCTTGGAGAGCCCACAAGATCGGGCAATTTGCCGCTGGCTGAACCCTGCGGCGTGTAAACGGAGCACTTCGTAAATCGCTTTCATCGTCATCCTCGGTGTAGGCATCCTCGATCTCCTGTAAAAGAGCCAAGAATGCTTGCTAAGCCAATGAATGACCAGAAAGATTTCAATTCGCCAGAGGGTAAATCCGAACAGATTCTGGAATCGTGGGCACTGATTCTGAAAAACCCGCAAAAGTGCCCACGATCACACCAGAATCAGTGCCCACGATCGATCAGAATGACCGCCCACGATGCATCAGAATCGGTGCCCACGATGGTCCAGAATATGCAACCCATCGCTTATCGGTTGCGGCTTCGCTGTAAATGTTCCTGTACAGGCGGTCACGCTCGGCTCGCATCTGTTTGGCCCGCGCTTCGTGCTCTGGCGCGATCAAGAGAGAAATCCAGCCTTGCGGGTGGATTTGACTGTTCGTCAACGCTTCAACCCTCGGTAGGATACCGCCCATGGAGAATGATAGCCCGGATCAACTCGCTATGCTCGCCGTAATCTCGACAGGGATACGGTTCTGCTCTCGTTCCTTGGCGTAGTGGGCAACCAGCGTTTCCCGGTCTGCCCGATAGGCCGGCCGGGCTGGTCCGGATGGTAAAGGGCAATGCCGACATCGCAGACGATGATCTGGTGCACAGCCTCGATGTAATCGTTCTTGTCGTTCATTCGGCCAGGGTTCCTAGCTTGGCGTCGATCTGGTCTTGCGTGAGTGTTCCTTGCTTCATGGCCCACTCGCCGAGCTGGATCAGGGTGTCACGGCTCGGATACTTCATCAGCTTGAGGTCGGTTGCATTGACCTGTGTATGGCCGTTGAAGCGCCGGAAATGCTCATCTACTGCGGTCGTGTTGAGGAACACGGCCAACCCACGGGCCAGCGCCTCGGGCAAGCCGTGTTTGTCCTCGTGAAAGAGGTTCATGTGATTCTCGAAGCCCAGCACGGAATAATCGCCAAAGGCGGCAGGATCAACCACGCCTGCCACCACGCGGCGCTTTTCCTCCTTCGACGAGAAGCGGCGCACCACACAATAAAACCCGTTCGGGTAAAGCCACTTTTCCGTCTCGTCGTTGCACATGATCGCGTTGGGCTTCTTCAAGCCCGTCACGGGCCAGACGGTGCCGATCATGCTCAGGTGACTGGGGTAGATCAATGGCACGGTGCCCGGCTCTGGCATGTCGCGCAGGTGCTCTTTCAGCCGGAAATCGACTACCGGCCCGGTCGATACCCTCACGCCAATGTCGGCCAGCGAGTAGCGCACGGCGGGCGATAGCTCGATGGCGCTTTTCTCGCTCGTGGTCGGCACATGAATGAATCGCTCCGGATCATCCGGGAACACGATCCGGTCGAACTGGTGTTCGTGGGTGGTCAGGTCGGAAAAGCTGTCATCGGTCGAAGTCGTGACCGTGACCGGCCCCTGCTGGCCGCCACGCTCCAAGCGGATGATGATGTTTTCCTGCAGCACCTCGTCATCTCTGAAAGCCTTGTTACGCGACGCGAACAGGTGCATGTGGCGGATCGCCGCCCGCTCAAGGATAAAGTCACGGAACGGGCGGTAATACGGCCCGTTGCAGAAGCTGCGCGGGATGATGGCCACGATCTGCCCACCCGGTGCAGCCTCGCCTACGGCCAACGCGACAAAGGCGGAATACAGATTCACCGTCTCGATGCCGACAGTGCGCAGGGCCAGCCGGTGGTCTGATTGGCTGTTGATCTTCTTGTAAGGCGGATTGAGGATCGCATGGGTATAGCCTCGATCCTGCAGACCTTCAGCGGTCGCCAGCTCGATGTAATCACCCGCGATGATGCGGGGCGTCACGCGGCTGTATCCGGCCAAGTGCTGTGCAAGGTGGCCGCGCAGCCTCTCGTCGATCTCGTAGGCCGTCGCCTCGACAGACTCAAAGCCAAAGCCGCCCGTCACCCAGCGGTCGAGAAAGGCGCAGGACAACGCGCCCACGCCAGCACCTGCGTCCAGTAGACGGCAGGTCTGCAGAGTGCTGGGTGGGAACAGGGTCGCCATGAAGCGGGCCACGCTCGAAGGCGTCATGAACTGGCCGAACTCGGCTTTGTGTTTCTGCGCGGTACGAGATGCCACATCGCGGCGCACACTGTCTGCGGTGTTTAGTTGCTGGAGCATTCCATATCCTCACTGATGGGGTACTTTTAGTTGTCTCTGCTCGGAACATCTCCATGGCCGCTGCCAACGCCGAAGAAATGTCGAACGAAGCCCTTCCCTGGCCATACTCGGCCCCAACGCGTGCTCCATGTCGCCAGAGTGAGAGACGCGGTTGATGACTGCCCAGACGAAGTTGTCCAGCACACCCTGAAGGTATGCACGATCAACGGTGGGGATATCCACCCAAGTTCGTTTCACCATCACTCTAAGAACTCTGTAAGAAGACCACAACCCATCTGTATGGGTCGTGTATCCGTCTGAGCATCGCCACCGGCACCACATGCACGCGTCTTCCAGCATAGCAAGGCGCTGCGAGAGTGGGTGAATAAGGCGGCAGTAGAAGCTGGCAAGCGGCCCGGCAGGGTGGCGTCGGAGCGACAACGAATCCAGGAGTTGGAGCGAGAAGTCAAAGAGCTCCGTCGTGCAAATGAGTTTCTGAAACTAGCCAGCGCGTTTTTTGCCCAGGCGGAGCTCGACCGCCGATGTAAACGGTAAGGACTTTCGTAGACCAATATCGGGGAGACTATGGGATCGAGCCCAAAAGAGACGTACCGTGTTGGGCGAACGGGGTTTGGGGGCAGGCTTGCCCTTAGCATCCCTGCAATCCAGGCCAGCGAGCCGGTCGTCACGGTTCTTGGCCATCAGCTCCGGCGTCAGCGCGGCCAGCGAATACTTGCCCACGTTCCGCATCAACGGCTTCGCGTGTCTCGCGTCGCTGTCGGCGGGTGCTGGGCGCTCGGTTGGGGAGACTTCGGAAAGATAGTGCCTGAGGGTGTCTTGACGATGGTCGCCATTCGGTTGCTCCAGAGCAGGGCTCGTGTACCGCCACGCCAGTGTAAGCAGAGATGGTGGGCCCAGCAGGACTTGAACCTGCAACCAACGGATTATGAGTCCGCTGCTCTAACCAATTGAGCTATAGGCCCAAAGCTGTGCGCTCCTGCTGGAGGGGCGCACAAAAACATCAGTTGAGGATGGTGACTTCCCCATCCACGAAACTTTTGAGGCGGTCTGAGCGTGAGGGATGGCGCAGCTTGCGCAGGGCCTTGGCCTCGATCTGCCGAATACGCTCACGGGTGACGTCGAACTGCTTACCGACTTCTTCCAGCGTGTGGTCGGTATTCATGCCGATGCCAAAACGCATCCGCAATACCTTCGCCTCGCGCGCGGTGAGACCGTTGTCGAGAAGCTCTTCGACCACTTCCCGAATGGCAGCATGGATTGCGGAATCCGTTGGTGCCGGGACATTGCGGTCTTCGATGAAGTCACCAAGATGCGAATCCTCGTCATCCCCAATCGGGGTCTCCATGGAAATGGGCTCTTTGGCGATCTTGAGCACCTTGCGGATCTTGTCTTCCGGCATTTCCATGCGCTCGGCAAGCTCTTCCGGGCTCGGCTCACGCCCCATTTCCTGCAGCATCTGGCGACTGATCCGGTTCAGTTTGTTGATGGTCTCGATCATGTGCACCGGGATGCGAATGGTACGCGCCTGATCGGCAATCGAACGGGTGATCGCCTGGCGAATCCACCAGGTGGCATAGGTAGAAAACTTGTAGCCGCGACGATACTCGAACTTATCGACGGCCTTCATCAGACCGATATTGCCTTCCTGAATCAGATCGAGGAACTGCAAGCCACGGTTGGTGTACTTCTTGGCAATGGAAATGACCAGACGCAGGTTGGCCTCGACCATTTCCTTCTTGGCCCGGCGGGCCTTGGCCTCACCAATGGACATCAGCCGACTGGCCTCTTTGATTTCGGCAATAGGCAAGCCGGCCCGATCCTCGATGTTGCCCATGCGCTGCATAACGGCAAGGATGTCCTCCCGCATGGCCTGCAATTTGGTGGAAAAGCCCTTACCCGCGGCAATCTGCTCATCCAGCCAGGTGGGATCGCTCTCTCGTCCGGGAAAACTCCGCACGAAGTCCTTGCGCGGGTATCCGGCACGTTCGATGCACAAATGCATGATACTGCGCTCGGCTTGCCGCACCTCTTCGGTGAGGGCGCGCAAGGCGTCGGCCATGAGGTCGATCTGCCGCACATTGAGCTTGATCTCCAGAAAGCGCGCCGCCAGCACCTGGCGTTGTTCCTGATAGTCTGCACTGCGCCCTGCACCTTTTGCTCGCAACGCCATCAATACTTCGTAATCGGCACGAATCGCGGCAAAGCGCTCCAGGGCTTCTTCCATCTGCGGTCCTTTATCTGCCGCAGACAAGCCACCGTCCTCTTCGTCTTCCTCGTCATCCTGCTCGTCGGCGCTCTCGTCACCGGCCTCCAGACGGAGGTCTTCGTCTTCGGCATCGGCACTTTCTTCGATGGCATTGGGGTCAATGAAGGCATCGACGACTTCATCAAGGCGCAGCTCCCCACGTTCCACCCGTTCCGCTGCCTCCAAAAGCAAAGCGATCGTGGTGGGACAGGTGGATACCGCACGTAACACTTGAAGAAGCCCATCTTCGATGCGGCGGGCGATTTCGATCTCGCCTTCGCGGGTGAGAAGTTCGACACTACCCATCTCGCGCATGTACATGCGCACGGGATCGCTAGTGCGGCCAATGTCGGCCTCCACCACCGCCAGGGCTTCTTCCGCCGCCTCTTCCACTTCCTGCGAGGCGATGACCGCCCCTCCCTCACTATCGCCGAGGAGGAGGCCATCATCTTCCGGAGCTTCTTCAAAAACCTCGATCCCCATGTCGTTGATCATGGAAATGACGTTTTCCATCTGCTCCGGGTCGAAGATTTCCTCCGGCAGGAGATCGTTGATCTCGCGATAGGTCAGATATCCCTGCTCTTTGCCCCGTGCAATCAAGGCCTTGAGTTCGGAACGCTGGGATTCTGCATCCAAAGAAGTTTCGTTGTCTGTCATAGAGGATCCAACGGCACGCATAGCCGGCCATTATAGAAAAAAACCAAGGCAGATGAAAAGATGCCAGGCATGGTTTCCTAGCTCCTCGCGGTCTTTATCCCGCGTTTCTGTTGTAGATGTTGCCGCAGCTCTGCGCGCTCCTCGGCGCTCAGGGCACCAATTCCGGCGCGATCGCCGAGCCTACCAAGCGACAGGCTGCGCAGACGCCGCAATTCTGCATTCGCCCGCGCCAACGTTTTTTCAATTTCCAACCCCTCTGCCACCTCCGCCTCGCTATCACCCGTCATTGCCAGGGCCAAATAGCGCTCACCATCGGGTTCCTCGGCCAATGCCAAACACAATGCCTGGCTACTTAGATGGGTGATCTTGGCAGAAATTTCAAGGGCGCGAGCGAGGGCGGCGAGCTCTGCGCGCTCGCCGGCAAAACGCTGCAAAAGCTCTCGATCGAGGGCAGCCCAGGCAGGCGCCGCAGGATTACGCAAAAAGAGGGCTAGGCAGCGGGCCCACTCACCGCGCCAACTCGTCGACTTCCGGACCAGCACCGGCGAGCGGCTCCCGGGGGTCACCTGCGGCACATCGGACGCCAGTTGCAAGCGTTGTCGATAGACCTCGCGCAGATCCGGATCGGCGAGCTTGTCGAGGAAAGCACGGGCCTGGCGCCGGTACTGTGCCAACTCATCTCCCTGCCGCAGATCATATTCTGTCGCCAGAAATTCCAGAAAGACATCGACCGCAGGCCGGGCACCGGCAAGAAGCTGGGTAAAGACCTCAGCACCTTGATGCCGCAGCAGAGAATCCGGATCTTCCCCCTCGGGCAGAAAGAGTACGCGGAGCAAACGACCGGGGCGCAGGTGCGTCGGGCTGAGGGCCACCGCTCGCTGCGCTGCGGCTCTGCCGGCACGATCCCCATCAAAACAGAGAATCACTTCGCTACTGGCACGAAACAGGATCTCCAACTGGGTTTCACCGAGTGCTGTGCCACTCGCCGCCACGGTATTATCAATTCCCGCTTGGTGCAGGGTAATGACATCCAGATAGCCCTCGACCAAGAGCACCTTCCCCGTGCGACGAATCCCCGCGCGCGCGCGATCCAGGGCAAATAGGACTTGCGCTTTGTGGTAGAGCGGGGTCTCGGGGGAATTGAGATACTTTGGTTCGCGACCGTCGATACTACGTCCGGCCAAACCACAAAGACGCCCGCGACCATCGCGAATGGCAAAGATGACGCGGCCACGGAAACGCTCATAGAGCCGCCCGTCATCAGCCCTCCCCAAAATACCGGCGTCGACCAGCAGCTCGCGATCCTCCGGCGATTTTCCCAACTGTCCCAGGATACACTGCCCCTCCGGCGCGTAGCCAAGGCCAAAGTCCTCGATAGTCTGGGCGCTTACCCCACGCGATTGCCAGTACTGCTGCGCCTGGGGTGCCTGCGCCAGAGCCTGCCGATACACTTCCAGACTTCGCTCCAACATACCCCGCAAAGCCGGTAGACGCCGGTCTGGCTCTGCCGCCTGCTGGTCCCTTGGTAGCTCTATTCCAGCCTGATCGGCAAGCATTTCCAACGCCTCCACGAAACTGAGGCGCTCATAGGCCATGAGAAAATCGAGGGCATTGCCGTGTACGTGACAGCCAAAGCAGTAGTAAATCTGCTTGTCGGAACTTACCGAAAAGGATGCGGTTTTTTCGTGATGAAAAGGACAGCAGGCCCAATAATCCTTGCCCTTTTTCTTGAGAGTGACGCGAGCATCGATCAGGCGGACCAGATCGGTGCGCTCGATAACACTGTCGATGACTTGCCGGGAGTAACGGGCCATGTTTCAGCGTAGTTCCAATTCAGACACGCCGCCACCGCCATGCTCCGGGCGGGCCATGCGCCATGCCACTACCCGCGGATCCTGCTCGGCAAATTCGCGTACCAGTTCGGCAAGGACGCCGTTGCCCTTGCCATGCAGTACTTCCACCTGACTGCGTCCAGCCGCTACCGCAGCATCGAGATGGCGTAACAAGGCCGCTTCGGCAACATCACGCCGCTGACCGCGGAGATCAAGGCGCCAGGGATGCTCCTCCGGCGCAACATACTGGCTACGCCCCTGTTCTTTCGGCAGGGCAAGTTTTTCGTCCGGCTGGAACTGCTGGAGAGGAATCCACAACTGCTTGCCGCGCAGATCAACCTGAAGACGTTGCCCGCCTGCGTCCAGACGCTGTACCTCCACCACCTGCCGCAGCGGCAGGAACAGACCACGGGTTCCCGGAGTTGGCAGCGCCTGCGCTTCCGTGGATGGCGAAGCAAGCTGCTGGTCAAGTCGATCAAGAGTATCCGTTGCCGCCTGGGTATCGCGCCCTTGCTTGAGCCCGGCAATGGCTGCGCGCACCTGCGAGCGCGCTTCGGCAAGCATTTTTTGCCATTCCTGACGCGCCTCGTCTTCCGCGCGTAGACGCAGGGCCGCTGCCTTTTCTACCTCTCTGTGCAATTGCGCACGCAAACGATCCTGCTCCTCGGCTGCCGCCTGCGCCCGGGCTGTCTGCTCTTCAGCGGCGCGCAGCAGGGCGTCACGACGGTCCTCCCAGCTTTCCCAATGTTCCTGTTCGCCAGCGTGAATAGCGTCCGCCAGGGCCATGACCTGATCTGGCAGACCGATCTTGCGTGCGATCAGCAGGCCCTGACTCGCACCGGCGCGCCCTAATTGCAGGCGATAGGTCGGCCGCAGCCGCTCGATGTCAAAACCCATGCCAGCCAAGAGCACTCCGTCCTCGCGCAAGGCATAGCGCTTGAGCACCGCCATATGACTGGTGAGAATGGTGACCACGCCGCGGTCGCGCAGACTGGCGGCCACGGCTTGTGCCAACGCCGCACCCTCGCGCGGGTCGGTACCATTACCCAGTTCGTCCAGGAGTATCAGGCTGTTCGAGGTCGCCTGCGCAAGAATGTCGCGCACCTGCCGCATCTGCCCGGAAAAACTGGAGAGATCGGCCTGCAGGTCCTGGGCATCGCCAATAACGGCATAGAGCGAGGAAAAATATCCCAGCTCGCCCTCCGCTGGGATGGGCAAGCCGAGATAGCCTGCCAGATGCACTAGCCCGACTGCCTTGAGCAAGGCACTCTTGCCGCCGGTATTGGGCCCAGTAATCAGAAGCTGCTTGGCTTCGCTACCCAGCGCGAGATCGTTGGCCACGACCGCGCTGCCGTGCCGCAGGACCAGTAGGGGATGGCGCAGAGCGCGCAAACCAAAGGACGGCGAGTCACGCAGCAGCGGGATCGTTCCGTCCCAGGCCGCACCGAGCTCTAGCCCGGCGCGGACCGCCTCCAGGCGGCCCATGCGTTGGAGAGTGAGCTGCAGCCGCTCCGCCTCGCTCCCCAGCAGGGTGGTGAGGGAGCGCAGGATACGCTCCTCTTCCTGACGCTGTGCCGCCTCTAATTCGACCAGCAGATTATTCTGCTCTACCACCGCCAGCGGTTCGATGAAGAGCGTCTCACCGCTCGCCGAGCGGTCGTGCACAATGCCGCGCAAACGTCCCTTGAAGTTGGCCTTGACCGGTAAAAGAAAACGTCCGCCGCGTTGCACTACATGCGGATCCTGCCAGATGTCCCGCCGCTCCCGTTCCTGCAGCAATCCCTTCAGCTGCTGTTGCACCTGCGCGCGCTGTATCCGCAGCTGTTGACGAAGGCGTGCAAGTTCCGGGCTGGCGGTATCCAGCAACACGCCGTCCACATCGAGTCCATCCTGGAGCCGGCCGAGAAGAACGCCATTCGGCGCCAGGAGTTCCGCGTCGCTACGGAGAATATCCTCTGCAGCCGTCAGAAAACGGGCATACTCCGCCGCCAGTTCGAGGACCCGGCGCACCCGCACCAGTTCCATCCCGGTCAGGACAGCGGCGGGGCGACTGGCGAGCAGGACAAGATCTGCGATATCCGGAAGTTCCACGGTCGGCATACTCGGACCATCGGCAAGCCGCCGCTGTAAGGCCGCGCTGCGCTCCAGGCGTAGGCGGATTTCTTGCGCAGAGACCGCCGGGTCCAGCCTCGAGACATGGCGCCTGGCATATACATGGGCGCACCGGTCGAGCCAGTGCTGGCGGAAGAGGGGTAACTCCAGGGCGCTCTGCGCTGCCAGCCGCAGCGCGTCGGGACTCCCGGGCGCAGCGATCCCCGACTCCATATTCAGGCGCTGAGCTGTGCCTTGACCTTTTCGGAAAGGACCGCCATATCAACGCGGCCCTGTACCTGTGGGCGCAAGATACCTAGTACTTTGCCCATGTCGCGCGGCCCTTGGGCAGCGCTCTCGGTGACCGCGGCGTGGATCAGCGCATCGATTTCTGCATCACTGAGGGCTGCGGGCAGGTAAGGTTGCAAAAAGACAATCTCGGCCTCTTCCTTCTCTGCCAGTTCGGGACGGCCGCCTTCCCGAAACTGCCGTGCAGACTCCTTGCGCTGCTTGATCAGTTTTTCAAGCACCGTCAGGACATCAACGTCAGTCTGTTCTCGACGCTCATCGACTTCCCGTTGTTTGATAGCGGCAAGCAGCATACGGATGGTCCCGAGGCGCTCCGTATCTCGGGCGCGCATCGCCGCCTTCATGTCTTCCTGAATCTGCTCGCGCAGGGACATCAGTACATCCGCACCAAACGCATCTGCTGCCGCCGCATCCGCTTGAGAGACCGCTTGCGCGCTGCCGCGGCCTTGCGCTTGCGCTCTTCGGTGGGCTTTTCGTAAAACTCACGACGACGAACTTCCGTCAGCACACCGGCTTTCTCGCAAGAGCGCTTGAATCGGCGCAGGGCGACTTCGAAGGGTTCATTTTCTTTGACGCGAATGGTTGGCATGAAAAGCTGGTCCTCTCCAAAAAAGGTCTGGTCTAGAGGCGCAGAAGGATACCCGCTCGCAGATGATGAGTCAAAACATAGCCGCAGGTTCATTGCCATCATCCAAAGCGCAACATCATAATTGTTACAGACGCAACAGTTTCTTGACATAAGTACGCCAGAGGTTCCTAATACACTATGAAAGAAACTTAGTCGAATTAGGATATCAGCTGACAATGCTGAACTCGGTTCTGCAGGATCGGTAACCATCTCGGAGATTGTATGCCAAAGACCCATAGCGCGAAGAAAACTGCATCGAAGTTTGCCACGGAGATACCGGATCTGCCCCAGGCAGCGGCGCCGGAAATCCCGGTGGACACCATCGCCGAGTCCGGCCCATTTCTCAGTGCGCAGCAGGAGGCCAGCCTGATTCAGCGGCTGCACCAAGGCGATGACAGCGCCCGAGCATCGCTCATCGCCGCGCACATGCCGCTGGTCCGCTCCATTGCCCGCAGCTACCGGAACAAGGGTCTCAGCCAAGAGGACCTTTTTCAGGAGGGCTATATGGGTCTGATGCGGGCCGCTGAACGCTATCGGGAGGGCCTCGGCACGCGTTTTTCCAGTTATGCTACCTGGTGGATTCGCGAAGCCATGCAACGGGCACTGATTCGCTCGCGCTTCATTCGCCTGCCCGATTATCTCGCAAAATCCCTGCATGCCCATACACAGAGAGAAGACGAAAGCGCTTTAAGCAGCAGCGATGAAATTCGGCAAAAACGCGTGGAGGCCCTGGGCGTGCGCGAGAGTACCGTGCGCGCCCTGGAATTTGCCGATATCCGGGTTTCCTCTCTCGACGAGGAAACGCAGGAGGGTTTCCACCGGATCGATCAGATCATGGGGGTGATGGCCTCCCCCTGCCAGGAATACGACCGCGAATCCTGCGCGCGGGCCCTTCGCGGATTTTTGTCGGAGCTCAATGCCAAGCAGCGCGAGGTGATAATCTATCGCTTTGGCCTGCACGGTGACAGCCCGATGACCCTGGAAGCAGTGGCCGAACGCCTTGGCGTCAGCCGCGAAGCGGTGCGCCAGTTGCAGGTCCGCGCTCTCGGGAAGTTGCGGCAATTGCTCGTACCTGAATCCGTGACCTTCCTGTGACGTCAGCACCTGGGACGAGCTTTGCGGGTCAGGAGATGACGAATTGCAGCGTGTTGGCCCTGTCAGGGCGGCAACTCCAGGTGGCTGGAGGTGTTTTCAGGGG
>Ga0207433_10006254_pt1 | contig 20749 bp, 21 predicted proteins | sample YelNatPaOPGAMG01_FD_187559 | JGI IMG/M metagenome (GOLD analysis project Ga0207433, IMG submission 187559) | Hot spring thermophilic microbial communities from Obsidian Pool, Yellowstone National Park, USA - OP-RAMG-01 (SPAdes) (version 3) | ecosystem: Environmental > Aquatic > Thermal springs... | reverse complement strand
CTTTCTTTTTAATCAAAATCTATTCTCTGCTCCTTGCTATGGTCCACGTCTTCCTGAGGAGAAAAAATTTATAGTGGGCTTACAGAGCCATATTGTTTTTAAGCGGTATCTGGAAGATAGCTTCGGGAAGATAAGGAGCCTGCAGAATTTTATCTTGCTTTCTTGGGGGCTAAAGGATTGGTTTTCTTTAGATTTAAAAGGCGGTTCGGGATATATTAAACAGCATCCTTTAGATAAGGCGGAGGTAGATTATGCTGCCAGTTTTGCCGGAGGTTATGGTTTTCGTTTAAGATTGTATAATCAGGATAATAAAAAAATAATTTTGGGTTTTCAGCATATCAGCGTTCATCCCAAAAGCACAAATTATGATGGTAAAAAGAATCAGGCAATTTTAGATGATTGGCAGGGTTCTTTGCTTTTTGCCTCTGATTTTAAAAAAATTACTCCTTATTTAGGTTTGAAATATTCGCGTATGGATTATATTCATAAAAAAGATGGAAATCGTAAAAGGAAGATGTCTGACTTAACCAAAACCTTAGGGTTGGTTTTAGGGATAGATTTAGGGATAGAAAAAAACACTTGGATTAATTTAGAGACCCAATTTTTAGATACAAAGGCATTAGCCATAAGCATAAACTACAATTTTTAAGATGCCTATTTATGAGTATATCTGCAATCAATGTGGAAAGAGTTTTGAATATCTTCTAAGAACCAAGAATGAAGAGATACTTTGCCCGTACTGCCAATCTAAAGATATAAAAAGGAGAATCTCTTTGTTTTCTTTTGGTTCGCGTAACTCTGCTGGTGAATTTAAGAGTTTTTCCAGCAGATGTAAAGGTTGCAGCGCTTCTAGCTGCGCAGGTTGCAGTTAATAAAATGATTAACAAAAAACGTCTGATTAAACTTACACAGGCACTTATCCGTATTCCGTCGGAAAATCCGCCAGGCGATGAATATAAGGTTGCCAGATTTATCAAAGATTATCTAAGTGTTTATAAGATAAAAACCAAATTATATGAATTTCAGAAAAAAAGAACCAACCTGTTAGCGTATATGGGGCAAAAGAAAAAACCGGTATTAGTAATAACCCCGCATTTGGATACTGTGCCAGCAGGGAAGAACTGGCGTTATCCTGCTTTTTCGGGGAAAATGCTTCAGGGTAAAATATATGGAAGGGGCGCTACGGATGATAAGGGGAACTTGGCAATCGCTTTGGAAGCGATGACAAGCATTGCCGAGGAAAAAGTAAAACTTAATTATCAGTTGGTTTTAGTGGCGAGCGCTGACGAAGAGAACGGTTCAAAATTAGGGGTAATTCCTCTTTTAGAGAGAAGGATAATCAAGCCCAATTTTACTCTGATTTTGGATAACGCAGGCTTTGACATTTTGCTTTGTCAAAAGGGATTGCTTCATCTGAAAATAAGCATTTTTGGTAAAAAAGCGCATGGCGCTTATCCGTGGTTAGGGGAGAATGCTATTGAAAAGGCAGTCTATATCCTCAAGGAAATAAAAGAGCATAAATTTAAATATACGCCGCATCCTTTATTAAAACCCCCTACAATTAATTTCGGCACTATTCAGGGAGGGGAACGCGTAAATATGGTGAGCGATTGGTGTCAGTTTAGTTTAGATATACGATTTCTTCCGGGAATTTCTGTTGATTTGATTTTAAGGGATATAAAAAATATAGTGAAAAAACACGCCCGCAAATTTAAAATAGAGATTATTGCCAAACAATCCCCTTTTCAGACAGAGCAAGATAATCCGTTATTGATTTATCTTAAAAGAGCATTAAAGAAGAATAAATGTCCCATTTTGCTTAAAGGTTCAGAGGGGGCAACTACCATTACTTTTTTTAGCGAGAAGAAAATACCTGCAGTGGGCTTTGGGGTAGGAGAGAAAAAACTTAGCCACGCGAGTGATGAATGTATAAAGATAGCGGACCTTTATCGAGGAGCAAAGGTCCTGGAAGATTTTTTAAAAAGTTTTTATTCTGTCTAAATTAGGAGGATGCGATGAAAGAGGTAAAATTTATTAAACGCCCGCAGCTTTATCAACCCTACCTTATTGTGGGTTGGCCGGGAATGGGGGAGGTAGCATTTAAGGCGGTAAGTTTTTTGATTGAACAGCTCTCTGCCCAAGAGTTTGCTTATTTAGAAAGCAAAGAGTATTTCTATTATACAGGTAGTGATATTCAAAACGGTATCCTTAAACTTCCGGATTTACCTTTTAACAAATTTTTTTATTGGAAGAATGCCCATTCCAAATCAAATATTGACCAAAGCAGACATGACCTTATTATGTTTTTAAGCAATGCCCAGCCGGATCTATCTCGGTATGAAGAATATACCAAAGCGATTTTTTCTATCTTAAAGATCTTTTCTATAAAAATGGTAATTTCTTTTGCGGCGATGCCAATGACCATAGACCATCATCAGATGCCGCGGGTTTGGTTTTCAGCCACTGACCAGAAGTTAAAAGAATTTCTTTTAAAATACAACTTGAATATGATGTCCGAAGGCCAGATTAGCGGGATGAACGGTCTTTTTTTAGGGCTTGCAAAAGAAAAGAAACTGCGCGGTTTTTCTCTTTTAGGGGAGATTCCTTTTTATACTGTCCAGATAGAGAACCCCGCAGCTTCGCAGGCAATTCTAGAGGTTTTATGCAAAATTATTAATTTACCGTTAGATTTAAAACCGCTACAACAGCAGTCAGAATTGATGAGACAACAGATTGAACAGTTGATCGATTATTTTAAATCAAGCATCTCATCCCCTTCTCCGATTGGCGAGGAGGATATAGAAAGGATAAAGAAATCTTTAAGTCAGTATACAAAACTTCCTGATTCGGTAAGGCAGAATATCGAAAGGTTGTTTGAGCAGGCAAAAAAAGACATCTCGCAGGCAAGCATTTTAAAGAGAGAGCTCGACAAATGGAATGTTTTTAAAGAATACGAAGATAGATTTTTAGACCTTTTTAAGAAACCACCCGAAAAAGGAAATTAAGTTGGATAGCCACAAAAAAGTCAAAGCAGTTGTTTTTGATTTAGGCAATGTGTTGGTAGATTTTAATCATCTATTTGCTGCCCGACGTTTGCAGGATTTATGTGATTTTACTGTCCAGGAAATTTATAATCTTTTTTTTGATTCCGAACTTACCTGTCTTTTTGAGGAGGGGAAAATTAGCCCCAAGAGTTTTTTTGAAAGGGTAAAGCAGATCCTAAATTTAAAAATTACTTACAAGGAATTTTTATCTATCTGGAATGAGATATTCTTTCTAACGCCTAAGAATAAAGAGGTGTACCAGATTGCCAAAAAATTAAAAGAAAATTATTGTGTATGCCTTGCTTCCAATATAAATATTTTGCACTTTGAATATTTAAAAAATAATTTTAATGTCTTTAACATATTTGACCATATTTTTTTATCCTATAAACTAAAAACAAGAAAACCCGCTGATTCGTTTTATCGGCATATATTAGAAAAATTATCATTAAAGGGAGAAGAAGTCTTTTATACGGATGACCGTTTGGAATTGGTAGAATCAGCGAAAAAATTAAAAATAAGGGGTTTAGTTTTTTTGTCAGTAGATAAATTAAAAGACGACCTAATTAGTAGCGGGATAATTATATAAGATGGATTATAAAATAGAACAGATTCAATTGGGGCATGGCAGTGGTGGTTTGCTTATGCACGAACTTATCCAGAATTTTATACTAAAAAAATTTTTTAATCCTTCCCTGGCGCAATTGGCGGATAGTGCCAGATTATATTTAAAGACAAAACAACTTGCTTTCACCACTGATTCTTTTGTGGTAAGCCCGATTTTTTTTAAAGGTGGAGATATTGGAAAATTGTCAGTTTGCGGGACGATTAATGATTTAGTGGTAGCAGGCGCAGTTCCCCGTTTTCTTTCTTTAGCCCTAATTTTAGAGGAGGGGTTAGATTTTTCTATTTTTAAAAGGATAATTGATTCTATTGCAAAAACTGCCAAAGAAGAAGAAGTTCTCATTGTCACCGGAGATATAAAGGTAGTGGAGAAGGGTGCCTGTGATAAGATATTTATAAATACCTGTGGTATAGGCGAGTGTATAAATAGAAATTTATCCATAAAGGCGGTTAAACCCAAAGACAGAATCATTATTACCGGCACAATCGGTGAGCATGGTTTAAGCATCTTTTCCGGGCGTAAAACCAAGGGCTTTGATTTGGGGATAAAAAGCGATTGCGCCTCTTTAAAGGACTTGGTAATCCCATTAATGAAGAGAACTTGCGGGATAAAGTTTATGCGTGATCCTACGCGGGGAGGGTTGGCAACCACTTTAAATGAGATTGCGCAAGCAGCGCAGGTTTGCATTGAAATAGAAGAAGAAAAAATCCCCATTCAAAAAAAAGTTAAGCTCGCCACAGAATTATTAGGGCTTGACCATTTTTATTTGGCAAACGAAGGCAAGGCGGTTTTAGTGGTGGAAGAAAAAGAAGCAGAAAAAATTTTATATTATCTAAAGAAACATCCTTTGGGTAGAGCCGCAGAAATTATCGGAGAGATAAAACCCTTCCCTAAAGGAGAGGTTTTGCTTAAAACTGTTAGTACAGGGCTGCGAAGACTTGAACCGCTTATCCAAGACCCTTTACCACGCATATGTTAAATACCGCAACCCATTATAAAGAACGTTTTTATCGCCAATGGGTTAATTTTTCTGACCTTTATCGTTATCGTATAAGCGCACAGGAAAGCGATATAGAAATTTTTACAGATTGTATTTTAGAGGAAGAATTTTTAAGAAAGCGGGTTTTGTTTTATCGTCAACAGATAAAGGACTATATTGTCAGAGACCGTAGGTTTTTAGTCTGGCTTAAGCCTTTAGCAGTAGAAAAAAACACCTTTCCTATTGTAAGAGATATGGCGCAGGCAGCAGAGATAGCCAATGTAGGGCCAATGGCATCAGTGGCAGGAGCGATTGCTCAATATCTGGGAAAAGCGGTTTTAGCAAAGGGGGCAAAGGAGGTAATTGTAGAAAATGGAGGGGATATATTTTTAAAGATAAGAAAAACCCGTTTTATTGGGATATACGCAGGAGAATCAAAATTTTCCGGAAAACTTTTTTTAAAAATAACCCCCCAGCAATCTATACATGGAATTTGTACTTCTTCGGCTACGGTGAGCCATTCCTTAAGTTTTGGCAATGCTGATGCGGTAACTATTTTAGCAAAAGATGCCATTATTGCCGATGCCTTAGCCACAGCAGCTTGCAACCTTGTAAAAACCGAAAACGATTTTAACCGCGCAATAGATTTTGTAAAAAAGATAAAAATGGTTTACGGGATTATAATAATCTTAAAAGACAAGTTAGCCAGTTGGGGCAAGGTAGAGTTTGTTTAATTTTTAAAAAGGAGGTCGCTTATGCGTATGGATGAGTTAAAGGGGAGGTTAGTTTTATTCAAATTTTCCGAAGAAATAAAGGATAGCCTTCCTCTTTTTCAGATTTACAAAGATGAGGTATGGGCAGTGGTTACAGGTATTGAAGATTTTGGCATATGGATTGAAAACCCCAGTTATGAATTAGGTATTTGGTGGGATGAATCAGGGAAACTCATTCCTCCTAATCAACAGAAGCAAGAAAAGTTAAAAAGCCATATTTTCATTCCTTGGCGTTATATAAAGGCATTAATGAGCGTGGAGGATGAACGGTTTCACCGCGTAAAGAGTGAGAGATTGCCCGGCTTTCAGATTTATCGTTAAAATATAAAATGTTGGATAAAAAGAAACTGGCGCTTATACATATTGTGAAAAAGGAGCTGAATTTGTCAGATTCAGAGTATCGCCAGATTTTAAAATCAACTACCGGCAAGGAATCAGCCAAAGATTTGGATGAAGCACAATTTAGGAAGATGATGCATTATTTTGTGCGCAGTAATTATTATCGTATTAACCCTTTGGGGTTTACCTTAAAACAGAAATTGTACATTGATTATTTGGCAAAAGAGCTGGGTTGGGATAATTTTCATCTTTCCAATTTTATCAACAAATATTATCATCGATCTGGGTTAAAATATTTATCGCGCCAGGAAGCGGCAAAGCTCATAGAATCTTTAAAAAATATTATAAAACATAAAAAGGAGGTGGGTAATGCCTGAAAAATTAAGTCATGAAGAGTTTATTAGAAAAGCGGTGCTCTCTTTAAGGAAATCACCTTACAAGGGGATCCATTCGGTATATTCCGGATTTAATTCCGCTTTTCGCAAATATTTTACTGGAGAAGATCCGGTAAAAGTACTGAATGATTTAGCCAAAGAAGGCAAGGTTGTTTTACGACCGGTTAAAGGTGGGGTGATGATTTATCTTAAAGAAGATATCGGTCATGTTACGGATATTGGAGATTCTGCTTTAAAAAGGATGGGTCTGGAATAAAATCTATAAGAGTGATTATTTTACTTTTTATCACACTACCGCTTAAGCAAAGAGATTAATGACTAATCTTAAGTAATGTTATAATGCTTTGACAGATAAGGTCTTAAAAAACTTGACACATTTACTTTTTATTTTAGAATAAATAACGAAACTATATTTAATTATTAATAAATTGGTAAGAAAACCTTATCTTAAATAAATATCTATGGATGATGCTATTATTTTTTTAAAATCTTATTTAGACGAAGCCAATTATCAAAAACTTGCGCAGATTAATAACCCCCAAGCAATAAATTTTATTGCCCAAGCCATAGAATTATGCCGGCCCAAAGAAGTATTTATCTGTTCTGATACTCCCCAAGAGATAGATTATATACGTAACATGGCGCTTAAAAGCGGTGAGGAGAAGCCCCTCGTTATAAAAGGGCATACCTATCATTTTGATGGAATTTATGACCAAGGAAGGGATAGAGAAGTAACTAAGTTTTTAGTCCCGGAAAATGAATCCTTAAGTTCTAACCTTAATCAAATTAAACGCCAAGAAGGGTTAAAAGAGATAAAAGGTTTACTTAAAGATGCAATGAAGGACCGTGTGATGATTGTACGTTTCCTTGTGTTAGGTCCGGCTAATTCTGTATTTGCTATTCTATGTATGGAATGCACGGATTCTTGGTATGTGGCGCATTCCGTGAGTTTGCTTTACCGATCAGGATACAGTTCTTTTGTTAAAGCCGATAAAAACCAGGATATTTTTTGCACATTGCATTCAGCAGGGCGCTTAGACGAGAATATGGTAAGCGTTGATTATGATAAAAAGCGAATTTACATTGATTATACAGAGAATTGCGTTTATAGTGTCAATACTCAATATGCGGGAAATTCCGTGGGTTTTAAAAAACTGGCTTTGCGTCTGGCGATTCGCAAAGCCCACCGGGAAAACTGGTTGGCAGAGCATTTTATGATTGTGGGAGTAAGAGGTCCTAAGAAAAGAAAAACTTACATCGCCGGAGCATTTCCTTCTGGTTGCGGCAAAACCTCTACTGCCATGCTTAAAGGCGAAACCATTCTGGCAGATGATATTGCTTATATCCATAATGTAAAAGGGAGATGCCGAGCAGTAAATGTGGAGGCAGGGATTTTTGGTATTATTCAGGATGTCAATCCTAAGGATGACCCCTTAATCTACAAAATCCTTACCACCCCTGGTGAGGTGATTTTTTCAAATATTTTAGTTAAAGATGGCAAGCCATATTGGTTGGGGATGGGTAAACCTCTTCCCAAAGAAGGGATAAATTTTTCAGGGTTTTGGTATGAAGGAAAGAAAGATGAGAATGGTCAGTTTATACCCCCTGCCCATAAAAACGCCCGTTATGCCGTTGCTTTAAAAAAATTAAAAAATTGCGATCCGCATCTAGATAGTCCTAAGGGAATAGAATTAGGTGGAATAATGTTTGGTGGCAGAGATTACCGTGCTTATGTTCCTGTGCAGGAGGCTTTTAATTGGAAGCATGGGATTATTGTCTATGGCGCAGCTTTAGAGACCGAAACCACTTTTGCTATTGTAGGCCAGGAAGGAAAATACGAGATAAATGTAATGAGCATACAAGATTTTATCTCCATCTCTTTAGGGGTTTATATAAAAAATTATTTAGATTTTGGGGAAAGGCTTAAAAGAAAACCCCATATTTTTGGAGTAAACTATTTTTTAAAAAGTTTAGAAACCGACGAGTATTTAAATAGCCGCCATGATAAACACGTCTGGGTAAAATGGATGGAGTTGCGTATTCATAATGAGGTTAAAGCGATAAAATCACCCACCGGGCTTATCCCCTGTTTTAGTGACCTGGCGTTGCTTTTTAAAAAAGTGCTTAGGCAAGATTATAAAAAGCAGGATTATATAAAACAGTTCAGTATCCGTGTTCCTCAAAATTTGGCTAAAATGGAACGTGTAGAAAAATTCTTTAAGGAGAATATTAAAGATGTGCCGCAAGAACTGTTCAAGGTGCTGGAGCAACAACGTCAACGTCTTTTAGAAGCAAAGGATAAATTTGGAGATTATATAAATCCCTTTGATTTGGAAAATGAACGATAATATTTTATATTCTACGGATTTTAAAGAACTTAAATTGTTTAAAAGAGGAAAGGTAAGAGATGTTTATGATTTAGGAGATAAACTTCTGATTGTTTCTACTGATAGGATATCATGTTTTGATGCGGTTTTGCCCAACCCTATTCCCTATAAAGGAAAAGTTTTAACCCAACTTTCTTTATTCTGGTTTGAATTTACTAAAGGAATTATTCCCAATCATTTTATAACTGCAGAGTTCAACGATTACCCGGAAGTACTTAAAAAATACAAAAAGATATTAGAAGGTCGTTCGATGTTAGTGAAGAGAACAGAACCTTTGCCTGTTGAATGCGTGGTGCGTGGTTATCTTTCGGGTTCGGCGTGGAAGGAGTATCAGAAGAGCCAATCCGTCTGTGGTATAAAATTGCCTGCCGGGCTTAAAGAGGCAGACATTTTGCCAGAACCAATCTTTACTCCTGCCACCAAAGAAGAGGTAGGACACGATATTAATGTTAGCCAGGAATTTATAGAAAAAAAATTGGGCAAAGAAGTGGTAAAAAAAATAAGAGAGGCAAGTATCGCTGTTTATAAAAAAGCCAGCCAATATGCCCAACAAAGAGATATTATTATTGCGGATACAAAATTTGAGTTCGGCATTTTAAATAACGAGCTCATTTTAATAGATGAAGTCCTTACTCCAGATTCCTCGCGTTTTTGGCCAAAAGAATTTTATGAGCCAGGTAAGCCGCAGATGAGTTTTGATAAACAATTTGTAAGGGATTATTTAGAGAGGATTAATTGGGATAAAAATTCTCCCGCACCAGAATTACCTTCCCAGATAATAGATATAACTATTCAGAAATATTTAGAGGCATTAAAAAGGATTACCGGTAGAGATTTATAATCTGTTTTTAAGAATCTAAATAAACTATACCAGAATTAATTTTTTTGCGGTATAATATAATTTTACAATAATGGAGATGACAACGAAAATATCTGTTTTTATTTATGATTTACCTAATGAACTCATTGCCCAGGCTCCTTTGGAAAAAAGGGATGAGTCAAGATTGCTTATTTTGGACCGTCAGAAAAAAACCATAAAAGAAAGTATTTTTAAGCAAATCGGAGATTTTTTAGAAAAGGACGATGTTTTAGTTTTGAATAATACGCGGGTAATTAACGCGCGAATTTTTGGCCGAAAAGAAACTGGAGCAAAGGTAGAGGTTTTGCTTTTGCGGGAAAAAGAAGATGGCCTTTGGGAAGCTTTGCTTAAACCAAATAGAAGAGTAAAGGTAAACCAGTATTTATTTTTCAATCAGAATAATTTTTATGCTCAGGTATTGGAGAAAAAAGAAAGGGGAATAAATCTATTAAAGTTCGAGCCTGCGGATATCAAGTTTTTATTGGAAAAATATGGGCAATTACCTGTTCCCCATTATATTAAAAAAGATCCCGATGAACCTGATAGGTACCAGACGGTTTATGCTAAAAAAGAAGGAGCCATTGCTTCTCCTACGGCAGGACTGCATTTTACCGAAGAACTTATAGAAAATTTACAGAAAAAAAGGATAAGGATAGTTTATATTACCCTTCATTGCGGTTTAGCCACTTTTAAGCCGGTAAAAGAAGAAGATATTTATAAACATCATATGGAAGAGGAATACTATGAGATAGATAAAGATACTGCTAAGATAATCAATCAGGCAAAGAGGGATAAAAAACGGATTATTGCCTGCGGGACTACCAGTGTAAGGGCTTTAGAATCAGCCAGTTTTTTAGATAAAGACGGATTTATGCAAGTAAAACATGGCTCTCAATATACCAAACTTTTTATTTATCCCGGCTATCAATTTAAAATAATCGATGGCTTAATCACCAATTTTCACCTTGCGCGTTCTACCAATCTGATTTTGGTTTCTAGTTTTGCCGGGATAGATTTTATTCGTAAAGCTTATCAGTATGCTATAGAAAAAAAATTTAGATTTTATAGTTTTGGAGATGCCATGCTGATAATATGAAATAAATAACAGGAGGCAGATATGAAAAAGAGATTAGTCGGAGTGGTAATGGGTTCGGATTCGGATTGGAAAATAATGCAGGAAGCAGTAAAGGTTTTAGAAGATTTCCAGATAACCTATGAAGTAAATATTATTTCTGCTCACCGCACTCCTCAGAAGGTACAGGAATATGCTTTAAGTGCGGAGAAAAGAGGTCTGGAGGTAATTATCGCTGCTGCAGGTGGTGCAGCACATTTAGCAGGAGTGATAGCCAGTTATACCAGTTTGCCTATAATCGGTGTGCCTATGCCTACGGCGTTGGCAGGAGGATTAGATTCTTTATTGTCTATGGTTCAGATGCCATCCGGAGTACCAGTAGGTTGTGTGGCAGTAGGAGAAACAGGAGCAAAAAATTCCGCTATTTTATCTGCGCAGATTTTAGGGATAAAGTACCCAGAGATTAGAAGAAAAGTAAAGATTTTTAAAGAGAGGATTGCCCAAGAAAATATGTTAAAAAATAAGAAACTAAAAGAGGAGATAAAATGTTAATTTCTAAGCGTATAGGCCAAATTAACCCTTCTCCCACGTTAAGCATAACTGCTAAAGCAAAGAAAATGCAAGCTGAAGGGATTAACGTTATCGGTTTTGGTGCAGGTGAGCCAGATTTTGATACGCCTTCTTCGATTAAAGAAGCAGCCAAGGTTGCTTTAGATAAAGGGTTTACTAAATATACTCCTACTTCTGGTATAAAGGAGCTGAAAGAGGCGATTGTTAAGAAGTTTAAAATTGATAATCAGTTGGAATACTCTCCTGATGAGATTATTGTTTCTTGTGGTGCAAAACACTCTATCTTTAATGCGATTTTAACGCTTTGCGAAGAAGGCGATGAGATAATTGTGCCTTCGCCTTATTGGGTAAGTTATCCTGAAATGATTAAGATTGCCGGCGCAAAGGCAGTAATTCTTAAAACCACCGCCGAAAATAATTTTAAAATTACAGTCCAACAGTTAGAAGAGGCAATTGGTCCGAAGACAAAACTTATTATTATCAATTCTCCTTCTAATCCTACAGGTATGGTTTACACTGAAAGCGAGCTTAAAGAAATGAGTAAAATTATTGTCAAGGCAGGCATTTATTGCATATCTGATGAGATTTATGAAAAGATTATTTACGAGCAAAGACATATAAGCATCGCTTCCTTAGGAGAGGAGATTAAAAAAAGAACTATTGTCGTAAATGGTGTCTCAAAAGCATATTCTATGACCGGCTGGCGAATCGGCTATTGTGCCGGACCTAAAGAGATAATTCAGGCAATGTCAAACTTGCAGGACCATTCTACTTCAAATCCTAATTCTATTTCCCAATATGCCAGTGTTTCTGCTTTAGAAGGAAGTCAAAGAGATTTGGAAGATATGGTTTCTGAATTTAGAAAGAGGCGCGATTTTATGGTGAGCAAAATAAATTCTATAAAGGGACTATCTTGCCTTGAGCCAGAAGGCGCTTTTTATTGTTGGGTAAACATAGAGGATATTTTAAATAAAAGGTACAATAATATTTTAATCAAAGATTCTTTTACTTTAACTGAACTTTTGCTTACTGAGGCAAAAGTAGCAGTGGTACCAGGTTGCGTCTTTGGCGACGATAATTTTATAAGGTTGTCTTACGCCGCATCATTAAAAAATATCCAAGAAGGATTAAATCGGATTGAAGAATTTATAAACAAGATTATTTAAATTTTATTTAAAAGGAGGGACTCTCTATGCCCAAAATTTATATTATTGATGTAACCAATCGCGACGGTGTTCAGACATCACGTATCTGTTTGTCAAAATTACAAAAGACCACTATTAATCTTTATCTATCACAGTTTGGGGTATTTCAGTCCGAATTCGGTTTTCCCTGTACTCGCCATGAGACAAACTACCTCAACGCTAACTTAGAACTTGCCCAAAGAAGGGTATTTGGCAGAATGCATCTAAGTGGTTGGATTAGGGCAATCAAAGAGGATGTAGAACTGGCTTTTAAATTGGTGCCTGCAATTGAACATCTAAATTTATCTATTTCTACTTCCGACCAAATGATTATGCACAAATTCAAAGGGAAATTAGACCATAAGGCAGTAATAAATGAGATGGTTGAAGCAGTAAAATTAGCCAAAGAAAAAGGGGCAAAATCAATTGGCGTAAATGCCGAAGATGCCTCCCGCACACGTATGGAATACTTAATAGAATTTGCACAAGCCGCCAAAGAAGCAGGAGCACAGCGTATCCGTTACTGTGATACCTTAGGATACGATTCACCATTTTCTATATATGAAAGGATAAAAGAATTAACCACCGCCGTAAAACTGCCTATTGAGATTCACTGCCATAATGATTTAGGAATGGTGGTAGCCACTTCAGTAGCAGGAGCGATGGCAGCAAATGACTGTGGTTTTGATGCCTATATCAATACCTGTATAAATGGAATGGGAGAGCGTGCAGGAAATGCGGATTTAGTAGCGGTAGTTTTAGCCATAAAATATGCCAGTGGTATTCAGGATAAATACCAATTAGATGAAAATATAAATTTAAAGATAGCTTGGAAAATCTGTAAGTATGCTTCTTATGCTTTTGGAGTGCCTATTCCCATAAATCAACCCGGAGTAGGAGCAAATGCCTTTGCTCATGAATCCGGAATCCATGCGGACGGTGCTTTAAAGGATAGACGTAACTACGAACTTTATGATTTTGAGGAATTAGGAAGAGGAGAACCAGAGATAATTGAGACTGGAAGACAAATTACTGTAGGGGAATATTCCGGAATAAAAGGCTTTAGAAATGTCTATGAGAAATTAGAAGTTGTTTTTCGCAATGATGAGGAAGCAACTAAAATTTTAGAATTAACTCGCTTCGCCAATGTCCATAATCAAAAACCTTTAGTAGAAGAAGAATTAAGATTTATTGCCCAATATCCAGAAATTGCCAGAAAAATTATGACGATGTTTCCCCTAAGCTAAGGAGGTAAAATTATGAAAAGACTAATTATTTTTTCTTTAATTTTACTTTTTACTGCTGAGGTATCTTTTGGTTGGGTTATTGGTGAAGATAAGAAGGTAAGAAAAGAAAAGCAACTTCAAGAGTTACAGGAACGTTTTAAATGGTGGCCTACAGATGCAAAACCAGGACCAGTTAAAGATGAACAGCGTGGTGGATACTGGTGGTGGCCAACTCAACCGGGAAAAACCAAGCCTTGGGGAAATAGAGGTTATGTCTATGTCTATAAAATAATTTTTGACTATAAAGAAGAAGAACTTCCACCAGCAAAACCACAAGAATTAAGGCCATCTTTACTTATCAAAAAAATAATCAAAAATGTAAAGATTTATTTTGATTTTGATAAAGCAGATTTAAGGAATGACCATATCCCTATTTTAAATGAAGCAGTAAAAGTTTTAAATAGGAATCTCCCGGCAAGTATATTAATTACCGGAAACTGTGACCGCAGAGGTCCTGAACAGTATAATTTTAAATTAGGTAGACGCAGGGCAGAGGCAGTTAAAAAATTTATGTTAAATAAAGGCATCTCTGAAGATAGGATTAAAATTATCAGCCGAGGAAAACTTGATGCAGTTGCACCCTTACATGATTTAGTAGGGATGCAGAAGGACCGAAACGCTCATTTTGTAATTGCGGAAGTTGAAGAGGCAATGCTTCCTTCTCCTGGTCCAGAAATTTCAGAAGCAAAACCCATAGAAGAGGGAAAATACATAATTGAAAAAGAAGAAAAAGTTGAATCCCAACCTAATGTCTCAACCAAAGAGTATATCGTTAAAAAAGGAGATACCTTATCTAAAATTGCCCAGAAAGAATACGGTGGTGCCCATCGCTGGAAATACCTCTATGAGTTAAATAAGGACCACATAAAAAATCCCAATAAATTAAAGGTGGGCCAAAAGATTATTATTCCCCAAGAGTAATGTTTAAGATATTCGGGATAATTTTTATTATTCTTCTCTTTTTAAGTTTTTTGAGGCCCGAGACAAGAGAGTATCTTAACGAACATATCCAAGCCATCTTTTTAAAAGAGGCAAAAGAAAGAGTAAAAGAAAAAAAAATTATCGGCTCCACCGATGTTTATAGCCCCCGTGTAGAAGAAATCCAAAGCACCTTAAAGGAGATAGGGTTTTTCGAGGGTCCAATTGATGGCTTAATGGGAGGAGCAACCCGACGGGCAATAAAAAAATTTCAAAAAAACAAAAATCTTCAACCTACAGGGATTATAAATAAAGATACTTATTCGCTTTTGCTTAGAGAAAAAGAAAATCAAATCGCCCTTAAATCCTTAAAGCAGACGCAAGCCGTAATTTTAGAAAAAGAAATACCTTTTGTTTTAGAAAAACCAAAGAAAGAAATACACAAGAGCGTTGATTTGCAAAAAGAGGATAGTTTAATTCCTGGCGAAGAAAAGATAAAGCAGATTCAAAGCGCTTTAAAAAAAGCCGGGTTTGACCCCGGACCAATTGATGGCAAAATAGGCAAAAAAACAAAAAAAGCCATCAGGCAATTTCAGAAAGCAAATGGTTTAAAAGCAGATGGTATTGTGGGAAAGCTGACCTGGGTGAAATTAAAAAAGTATTTAAAATAATTTATAAATATGGAAAAAATTTTAATAGTTGAAGACGATAAAAATATTTCTAAATTAGTTAAATATAATTTAGAGAAGGCAGGCTATGAATGTACTGCGGTGGTTTGCGGAGAAGAGGCATTTAAATTTTTAGATAAACAAAATATAGACCTTATTATTTTAGATATTATGCTTCCTAAGATGGATGGTTTTGAAGTCTGCCGTAAAATTAAACAGGAAAAAAACTTAAAAGATATCCCTATTATGATACTTACCGCAAAGGCAGAAGAGATTGATCGTATTGTTGGGCTTGAACTCGGTGCGGATGATTATATTGTAAAACCTTTTAGTCCCAGAGAATTGGTTTTAAGAATAAAAGCGATTTTGCGCAGAACTAAAACCAAAGAAGAAAAAGAGCAAAAGGATATTCTAAAAGCAGGCATCCTTAGTGTGGATATTTCTCAGTATAAGGTTATGGTAAATGAAAAAGAAGTTAAACTTACTCCCATAGAATTTAGGCTTTTAGTTACTTTGATGCAGAGGAAAAATAGAGTACAAAGCAGAGAGGTGCTTTTAAGCGATGTTTGGGATGTTCATGCAGATGTTACTACGCGTACCGTGGATACGCATATCAAGCGACTAAGAAAAAAATTAGGTAAAGTGGGTAAATATATTGAAACCGTTGTGGGTGTAGGTTATAGATTGAGAGTAAAATAAATGAAGATTAAGCTTCGCTTTAAACTTACAATAATTTTTTGTCTTAGTGTATTATTGGGGCTTTTAGCAGGTTATAGTTATCTTGTCATTCATCTTAAAAATAATATTGAGGATACTCTTAAAACTAATTTAAAGCATCAAATTTTTTTGGGAAAGGAGCTTTTGGAAGAAAAGATTAATCAAAACAATATATATTCTTCGGATATTGATGCTATTGCTGATAGTATTGGCAGACAACAAAATTTAAGAGTAACGATTATTAACAAAAATGGGAAAGTTTTGGGTGATTCTGAATTAGGACAAGAAGAAATTGAGAAAGTAGAGAATCATTTAGATAGACCTGAAATTCAAGAAGCGATAAATAAAGGTATAGGGATTAGTCAAAGATATAGTTATACGATAAAAAAATATATGCTTTATATGGCGGTTTGCTTTGGTAAACCTGAAAAAATAGGGTTTTTAAGATACGCTATTCCTATTTCTTATATCAAAATACTAGAAGACAAATTAAAAAATACTGTTTTCGGAGCGCTTTTTTTAGTATTTATATTGAGTTTCATCTTTTCCTCAATTATTTCATTTATTCTCTCAAAACCCCTTGAAGAGTTGGCAAAAGTTGCTAATTCTGTTGCCAAGGGTGATTTTTCCAAAAAGCCTCATATCTACTCTAAAGATGAGATAGGGGAGTTGGCAGATGCTCTAACATATATGTCTTCGGAAATAAAAAATAAAATCGACATAATTAAACAGGAAACTGCCAAACTAAATACCGTTTTATCGAGTATGTCTGAAGGGGTGATGGTGGTAGATAAAAATGGGAAAATAGTTTTGATGAACCCATCCTTAAGGAAGATATTTTTTGTTGATTTAGAACCAGAGCATAAAACACCAATTGAAGTAATCAGAAATCATAAGGTTCAAGAAGCGGTAGATAAAATTATAAAAGAAAAACAGAAACTTTTAAGCCAGGAAATTATCGTTGATTATCCTACTAATAAGATATTAAAAGTTAACGCAGTTGCGATAATAAAAAATGAGCTAATAGAAGGAGCGGTTTTGGTTTTTCATGATATTACGGAACTGCGCAACTTAGAAAAAATTAGACAGGACTTTGTGGCTAATGTTTCCCATGAATTACGCACGCCGATAACAAATATCAAGGGTTACGCCGAGACCATACTTGAAGGAGCATTAGAAGACAGAGAAAATATAAAGGAATTTATTAATATCATCTATCAGGAATCAAGCCGTATGGCAAATTTGATTGATGACCTACTGGATCTTTCAAAAATTGAATCCGGTAAGATAAAAATGAATTTTTCTACATTAGAGATTAAGCCTATTCTGATGCATTGTTTGGCAGTTTTGGAGAAACCCATTAAAGAAAAAAATCTCTCTGTATCTTTTAATATCCCTAAAAGTTTATCTAAAGTTATGGCTGATGAAATAAGATTAATGCAGGTTTTATTAAACCTTCTTGATAACGCAGTTAAATATACAAATGAAAAAGGAAAAATCACAATAGATGTGTTTGAAAATGGTGATTCTGTCCAAGTAGATATTACCGATACAGGTATAGGTATTCCTGAAGAGGATTTGCCGAGAATCTTTGAGCGGTTTTACCGTGCGGATAAAGCACGTTCCCGCCAACTCGGTGGCACAGGTTTGGGGCTTTCTATTGTTAAACATATCGTGCTTGCCCACGGCGGAAAAGTTTGGGTGAAATCAAAATTAGGTTCTGGCTCTACTTTTAGTTTTACCATTCCCCGCGCATAAACCTTCCTTTAAATTCAAAATCAAAATTCACAAAAAATTTACATCTTCTTAATCATTTTGTAACAGAGTTCTTGTATATTTTTAATGGAAGATAAAAAGGAGATAAAAATGAAAGAGAAAATCAAAAGAGTGCTAAAAAAGGTGATAAGTTATCTAAAACAAGTTATCGACGAAGAAATGGCGATAATGGATGCATTCTACGGTAGTTTTGGTAAAGACTGCAATAGATAAAAATGGTATGAATATATTTTTAAAAAAGATTTATAAACTGATGGGATACCTATTTAACAAAATGGCAAATAAAAATGCTGAAAGGGTTATTAAGTATTATAGTATTTTGGAAAATAAACCGACAAGGAGGTGGAGTGATGAACTAAAAAATACTAAGGTTAAAAAATTAAGTGATAATACAAAAAGAAAAAGGAGGCAGAAAAATGAAAAAAAGTTTCTGGGTTATGGCGTTGATAGAATTAATACTGATATTAGGAAGCATACCTTTATATGCGGGTGAGATAGATATTCTTCTCCAAAAATTAGTGGAGAAGGGAATTCTTTCACCCGGTGAAGCGCAGGAAATTAAAATAGAAACACAGGAGCAGGTTAAAAAAGAAATTGCGGAAGGTAAATTTTCTAATTTGTCCAGTTGGGTTCAAAATACAAAATTAAAAGGCGATTTTCGTTTAAGGTATCAACATGACCATTCAAAGAAATTATCCACTACGACTTCTCCTACAGATAAGGACAGAGGCCGTATCCGTTTAAGATTGGGTTTGGAGTCAAAGGTAAATGAAAAACTTTTAGTAGGTTTAGGTCTTGCTACAGGGCTTAACGATGGCTCTGCGGATGCATCGCGTTCTACAAATGTTAGTTTTTCGGATAGTTCCAGCAAAAAATCACTCTCTTTAGACTATGCTTTTGCCCAATATAGCCCTTTTGGTTGGCTTACTTTAATTGGCGGTAAATTTAAAAATCCGCTTTGGGAGCCGGGTGATCTTATTTGGGATACGGATATTAATCCTGAAGGTGGAGCTTTTAAATTGTCAAAGAAACTTTCATCAAATACTGAGCTATTTATGAATACAGGTATTTTAGTTATTGACGAATCAAGCGGTTATGGCGCTGATCCTACGATGTATGTAATTCAGCCTGGTTTTAGCCATAAATTTAACGACAATGTTTCTTTAAAAGGTGCTTTTTCTTATTATGGTTTTAGTGGAGTAAAAGGAAAGCAACTTGATGGAACTGCCGGCACCAACTCGAAAAATTCATCCAATAAGTTAATTTACAATTATAAAAATATTGCGCCTGCGCTAGAATTAGGATTTAAAGAGCCGTTTAAAATGCTAAAATTAGATATACCTTATTTTGCTTTATTTGCTGAGTATGTAAAAAATATAGACTCTTCAGTTAAGGATGATAATTCCGGTTATATGCTGGGTTTTAAGTTAGGAGCAGAAAAAATTGAGAAATGGGCTAACTGGCAACTGCGTTATAATTATGCCCGCTATGGCAAGGATGCGTTTTTAGACATACTGCCGGATTCTGACCGCTATGGTGGCAAAACCGGAGTAAAAGCCCATGAGATTATGCTTGACTGGGGATTAGGGAAAAACACTTGGTTAGGGATTGATTATTATTATGGTGAGCAGTTAAAAGGTAATTTTGGTCAATCGCAATCAAAACCTGCAAGTTTAATACAGGTTGACTGGAATATGAAATTTTAAAAAAACAAAGGAGGATTAAAAAATGAAAACGCTTATTAATATTTGTTTGACAGCAATATTTGCTATGGGTATAATCCTTCCTTGCTATGCAGAGAAAATAGTAGCAGAAGGTTCCACTACCGTTTTGCCCATTGCTCAAAAGGCAGCAGAAGTGTATATGAAGAGAAATAAAGATGCAGATATTTCTGTGCGTGGTGGAGGCTCTGGGGTAGGAATTGCTTCTTTAATTGATGGAACTTGTGATATAGCTACTTCCTCGCGAGCAATTAAAGATTCTGAGTTGGATAAGGCAGTAAGTCGGGGTAGAAATATTAAAGCCCATGTTATTGCTATGGATGGGATAGCGGTTATTGTTCATCCTTCTAATAAAGTTAAGGGATTAACTAAAAAACAAGTAAAGGATATCTATACAGGAAAAACTTCTAATTGGGCACAGGTGGGAGGAGATAATCAAAAAATTGTGATTATCTCCAGAGATACTGCCAGTGGAACTTTTGAGGCTTTTGGTGAATTAGCGCTGGAGAAAGAAAAAGTAAGACCTGATGCGCTTATGCAGGCTTCAAATCAGGCAGTTGCATCGGTTGTTTCCCGGACCCCCGCAGCGATAGGATATGTAGGTTTGGGATATCTTAACCCACAAGTTAAAGCCTTGGAGATAGATGGGGTTATGCCTTCTAAAGAGACAGTGCTTACCAATAAATACCCTATTGCCCGACCTTTATTTATGTATACCCATGGAGTTCCTCAAGGTTTAGCAAAGGAGTTTATTGATTTTATTAAAAGCCCAGAAGGGCAAAGGTTAATAGAGGAAGAGGGTTTTGTGGCGTTAAGATAAAAATTTTAATTACCAAATTATAAAAATGTTAAGGTTTAAAGAAAACCTATATAGATGGATTTTTACAATTATGGCATTTGCTTCTTTAGTTTTTCTTGTAGGTATTGTGACTATTTTATTTAAAGAAGCATTTCCGATTTTTAAAAAAATAAAGGTTTTAGAATTTATTTTTGGTAAATATTGGTATCCTACTTACCAGCCTCCTGAATTTGGCATATTTCCTTTAATTATGGCTTCCCTTTGGGTATCTATAGGAGCAATGCTTGTTTGCATTCCTTTGGGAGTAGGTAGTGCTTTATATTTAAATGAATTGGCTAGTCCACGACAAAAATCTATATTAAAGCCACTGATTGAGATATTAGCGAGTATTCCATCAATTGTGTATGGTTTTTTTGGTATGGTAGTACTGGCTCCATTTTTACAAAATCTATTTAATCTTCCTACGGGATTATGCGCTTTAACTGCCAGTATCACTTTAGGGATTATGGCAACTCCTACGGTTTGTAGTATTGCTGAAGATGCTTTAAGTTATGTGCCAAATTCTTTTCGGGAGGCTTCCTTTGCTTTAGGAGCAAATAGATGGGAAACTTTAATTAAAGTGGTTATCCCGGCTGCT
>Ga0207433_10006252_pt1 | contig 20752 bp, 16 predicted proteins | sample YelNatPaOPGAMG01_FD_187559 | JGI IMG/M metagenome (GOLD analysis project Ga0207433, IMG submission 187559) | Hot spring thermophilic microbial communities from Obsidian Pool, Yellowstone National Park, USA - OP-RAMG-01 (SPAdes) (version 3) | ecosystem: Environmental > Aquatic > Thermal springs... | reverse complement strand
TTATGAGAAATAGATTGCTTGTTTCGTTAATTATAGCAAGCGATTCTATCTTATGGTTTGTGGATGTTGAGTTAACAACTGTGCTTCCATAAGGTGCGTATTTTGAAAAGAGCATTTTTGTCCAGTAAGTGGGTTTAATCTTGCCTGTATCAGACCACATGCCGAAATTGTGATATGGGTCATCAGAGCATGTCCCTTCGAAGTAGAATTCTTTATCAATTCCGCCTCTTATCAAATGGTTTAATGCAGAAGCATACCAAGCCGCATTGAACTGATAACTTATTCTTGGGTCTGTTGTCGGATTCCATTTTGAAACGCTGTTTAACTCAGTAACCATGATTTCGATATTTGAATTTGGTCTGGATTTTTCAATCCGCGCCCTTGCGTCTTTTGCGGTTTGCTCGTATATAGTAGTATCGTCTAGGATTTGCCAGTCTGCATTTCCTGACCTGTCTCCATTGTATATGTGCCAAGGTATGAAATCGAGTTCTGGACAATTTTGTAAAGTAGCATCGACCCATTCAGGAATGTACCAGGCGTTTCCAGGTCCTCCGACCTTTATTGTGGGGTCAACAGATTTCATGGCTTTTGCTGCCTCGTTGAATATGAGTATATATTCATTCATGGATTGGCTTTCCCACCAAGGCTCGTTCCAGATTTCCCAGTATTCTATCCCTCTTTTCTGCTCGATGTTGTAGTGCCGAACAATCTCTGCACAGTATTTTGCAAATGCAGTTCTGTCATTAGGATAGTTGAGTTCGTTACCATAACCATTTTTTGATAAATGAGCAGGGGCATAAGATATGCTCATGAATGGCTGTGCGCCTGAGGAATAGACTGAGTTTACGTAATCGTCGAGAGTTTTGAAATCCCAGACGCCAACCTTTGGGTTAGGTTGCGCTTTATCGATCCAGACTCGGATATATGAGGTATTTAATGACTTGTGTAACTTGTGATATGTATCGTCGTAAGTGAACTTGCTCCATCTGTCCTTTTCGTTCATTCCATATTGTGTACGTTGAAATGTTTCATAGTCTGAGAAATCAGCATGGACTTTAGCATCGAAATTAGTTTTGTTAGCATTAATGTTAGCGTTATTAGAGATAGAATTAGAGATAGTGTTAGATATAGTATAAGCGTGTGCGTTTTCCGAGAAAAGTGCTATAAATGGTGTGCCAAAGAGTAGAACTATTGAGATAATTGCAAGTATTAGTTTGGTTGCGGTTCTGATTCTGACTACTCCTTCTTTTTTCATACGAGCCGAAAAAAAATTCCTTTTGGTATATATCCTTTCTTGTGATATATCCATCTTTTCTTGTAAAGACCGCCTGCAAAATCCGCACTTTTTGCATATAAAATTATCTTTTTTGCCAATTCTTCGGACACCAATATTATAGTCGGAAAGAGTAAAAAATATCGATGAGTTTAGAAATAAATGATAATAATTACGAATTGAAATATGTAACAATCCTTCTTCCTACGCTTAATGAATCTCTAACAATTGGTGAGGTTATAGATTCTATTCCTTATGATGAGTTAAAAGAAAAGGGGTATAATACAAGCGTCCTTGTTGTAGATGGGAATTCGAATGATGATACGATAAAGATAGCACTTGAAAAAGGAGCAAGGGTGATGCTGCAATCTAGTCCAGGGAAGGGTGAAGGTATAAAACTTGCTTTTCAGAATATAAATTCTGATTACACGGTTATGTTAGATGCAGATGGAACTTATCCTACTGAAAAAATTCCGCAATTTATTATGCATCTTGAGGAAGGCTGGGACGTGGTAATGGGAAATCGTATGCAACTTGGTAAATTTTCTATGGGTATGTTACATTATCTTGGAAACAGGTTTTTAACGAGCGTTGCCTCGAATTTATTTGGAGCAGAACTATCAGATTTGTGTACGGGCATGTGGGGTTTTTCGAGGAAAGCGATAAAGAGACTTGAGCCTTTACTTGAAGCCTCAGAATTTGATATAGAAGCAGACATCTTTGCAAAGAGTCTATCTGCAGGTCTTAAGATAACAGAGATTGAAATAGAATATGGGATGAGACCTTTTGGTTCTGAATCGCATATTAGTGTTTTTGATGGCTTTCAGATAGTGTCGAGATTATTTTCGGATAGGTTGCATTTCTACAGATTTTATGAAACTAATTTTGGTGATGATTTAGGTAAGGATTTTGATGATAACTTTGATGATAATTTTGATGCTGGAGTTAAAGAGGAGGGAGGGGGTGAAGAATATTGAGTGTTACAATTGAGGATTTGAGCAAGATGTTTGAATTTGTGATGCAAGTTGTATGTATAAGTCTAGGAATTTTCTGGTATAATGATATAGATACTTTGATGACGCTCTCTTCACTTCTTCCTGCTATTATGAAGACTGGCACGTGAAACATGAAGTGAGTAAAAGAGTGTAATAGTAATGCGAGAATATGGATAAAGATGGTAAAGATAGAATAAGGGTAAAGGATAGTAAAGAAGGTAAAAAGAGAAAAGAGCAGAAAAATTAGATAAGCAACCTAGCGATTATGGGACTTGCAAAGATTATATGATGGGATATAGGATGGGATAAGTGATAAGATGAGAGTAGTATATTTTGATGAACTCCACGAAGAAAGTTCTAAGATTTCAGGTGAAGAGCATTATGGACATTCTTACCTTGCAAACATGTTAAGAACGAACGGGTATGAGGTAAAAAAATTGACTTCTTTCGAAGAACTTGGCAATGAAAAAGAAGACCTTTCTGGAAAGATTCTAGTAATTTCATTTCCCATGAAAGAATTTTCATCTGAAGAAATAAAAAAGATACACAATTTTATAGAGAATGGTGGCGGGCTTTTAGTTCTTGGAGAATGGGGAAAAATATCCAAGCCGATAAGAGCAATAAACAGTATAACAAATAGTTTTGGTATAAAGTTCAATTATGATATAGTTCTGGATAATAAAAATAATTTCAAACCGAATGAACTTCCTGAGAATGTGATTAGAGACGCGTCTAGCTTGCCAAAATATATTCGAATAAACAGATTTGAAAAACATAAGATAAATTTAGGAATAAATGAGATAGGTTATTTTTCGGGTTGTACACTAACGCATCTTACGGGTGCGGGGCTTGCAAGCGTATTATTCCGAAGTTCGCCAACAAGCACAAGGGAAATATTTGAAAATGATAAATTTGAAAATGATAAAAATAGTAAAAGCAAAATTGAAACAGGTGGGAATTATGCTCTTGCGTATGGCTTGGAGCGCGGAAAAGGCAGAATTGTATGTATGGGAGACCACTCTTTGTTTACAAACGGTTTTATAAAAATTAAGGATAATGAAAGATTTGCAATGAATGTGTTTTCTTGGCTTGGAAATGCTGAAAATGCTGAAATTCCCGAGGTTGTCGAAGTCGAAACAGAAAGAGGAAAAATCGATGATAAGAAAAAGGAAATAAATGTTCAATCGATTTCAAAGAATGAGGTTACAGAAATAAGAAAGGGAATAACTACGGTAGTTTTTGATGAAGGTCATGGAGAACCCTCGAAGATAGACGATGACGAGCCATTTGGGTACTATAAAATGGCTTGGTATCTTAAGAAGAAAGGGTATAAAGTGGAGAATTATACGGGGAATGATATTTGTGAACTTTTGAGAAAGAAGAAGGATATTGTGTTAGTAGTATCGTTCCCGTTCAGGAGATTTTCAGAAGAAGAAGTGAATTGCATAAAAGAGTTTGTGAATGAAGGAGGAGGACTTTGGCTACTTGGCGAATGGGATGCAAAGACAGGTAGAAGGAATGCGGTAAACACGATATCGAGGGCATTCGGCGTGGAGTTTAATATAGATACAGTGGTAGATTATGCGAATGTAGTAGGACCAGATGAGGAAGGAAAGGAAGTTACTTCAGATATGCCTGTTGATAGAATAGAGCGTGCAAGATATGTGAAGATAAATATACTTAGGCAACATGGAATTAGCAAGGGGATAAAAGAGTTGCATTACATGGCAGGGTGTTCGTTATCTTTTAAGCCTGAAAGTGGAGTAGTTGCGATGGGTTTGTCGTCAGATACCTCATTTGCAGACCTTGATGGTGATGCGAAATTAGATGAGGATGAGTATAAGGACAATCTATGTGTATTTGCAATCCAAGAATATGGAAAAGGGAGGATAGCATATTTAGGAGACCATGGGCTGATAATGAACAATGCGATATCGAGGGCAGATAACAGGCAGTTTGGATATAATGTAATTCGTTGGCTTGGGAAAGATATAGAAGAAGGTGCACCAAGGAGATTGAAAAAATAGTAACTTAAAAAGAGCAGATTAAATAAGCAGATTAAAAAAATAGTAAGTAGGAAGTGCAAGGACATGATGGATGATGAGTTAAGTTGTAAGGTAGATGCAAAATATACAGTGGTAACGCATAACGATGCAGATGGCGTGTTATGTTTGACAGAATTTTTGAAGAGTATAGATGCAAGCGAGTACATGAATGTGCGTTCATATTTTACAACTCCAAATAAGGTAAGAGATACTATTTGTATTTCGACATTGGGTCAGAGATGCGAAACAGGGTCCCTTAAGGTATTTGATTTAACAGCGAATAGAGGTGCAATCATAGCCTGTGCGATGTATAAAGATGCAGTCTGGATAGACCACCATACTTGGGAAAAAATAGACATTTTGGATGATAAAGGCGAGTTTTTGAGTGTAAAGACTTTTGTAGATGCGAGTTCACCGTCTGCAGCCTCTTTTGTTTCGAGATACTATAAAGTTAGCACGGGTCTTGAGGGGTATATTGACGAGATTGATAAAAACAGAGTGGAGACAAAGGAAGCGAAGATGATAAGAGATGTGATAGGTGCGATAAAATATGCCTATTTTGGCTTGGAATTGTCAAAACAATTTTTTGAACTTGCAGTGGGTCTTGCCAAGTCAGGGATTGATGAATTAAGAGATAAGAAATATAATCAGTTGGTTGAAAATTATGAGAAGTTTGTTCGGTCTGTAGAAGAATATGCAGAAGACCATGTGCAGATAACTAAAGTAAAAGGAGGAGATGGGAAATTAAAGAAATTGGCGATACTGGAGAGCGACAAGTCGTTCCCTGTGCATATTGCATTTAATAAATTGGTGAATCATAAAGAGGCGCCTTTTGATGTTTTTGCAGTTTTAGTGCATACGGGCGAGGAACCAGATAAGCCAAGGGTAACAAAAGCAGAATTTAGGACCATGAGCGAACAGAATGTTTACAAGATAGCGCGGTTCTTTGGTGGTGGTGGTCATAGGGTTGCAAGCGGTGCGACTGTTGAAGGTGGATTAAAGGCAGAAGAACTCGTGCGTGCGATTATGCTCCTTGATTTATCTACCTGATTAGCATGCGAAAGTGGTTAACGTGCAATAGTGATTGGCATGCAAAAGAGATGATTTTCGATTTTTTCAAAATATTATTTTGATATAAAAAGAGGAAGGTATACAAATTAATTTTGAATATTAATGATTTTTTTTGTGGAAAAGGTAAAATGCATTTGGCTGTAAAGAGTATTTAAATAAAATTCAAGCACGATAAAATTCAGTATTTTTTAAGAAATTCATATATAATGTTCGAGCGTTCAGGTAATGTGAAGGCATTTTGTATGCGTGCAAAAATTCATGTCAAGAAGGCAAACAAATTGCCTGTGATGTTCGATTATCAGTATTATCTTGCAGCAGTCATGTATAGAAAACTTGCCTGCGTAGATTTCATAAAAGCAGATGAAACACATAGGAGTGAAGGCTACAAGTTCTTTACATATTCTAATCTTATATTAGAAGATAAGAAAGCATGCAAAAGGGGCTTGGAGTTCCAGAATGCATATATTGTTGTCTCATCGCCAAATAAAGAATTTATCAGATGTTTTGCGCAAGGATTCATACAAGAACCTGAATTTAATCTTGGAAAAGCCAAATTACTCGTAGAAAAGGTTGAACTTCTTAAAGAGGAGCAAATGGGCACAAAAGTTGAGTTGAAAACCATATCGCCAATATATTCGAAAACCTTGAGAGAAACAACCCACGGCTTGGTAGAGTGGGACCTATACCCGAAAGACGGGAAGTTCCACGAGAATATACATAAGAATCTTGTTGAAAGATACCTTGAATATTATAGAAGAGAACCTCAAGATAATTTCGAGATAACTTCTCTATTGGATTTCAAACCAAAAAGAGTGTCCATAGATAACTCATACCGCAGATGCTCACTCATGAGGTTTGTCGCTACGGGCTCGCAAGAACTACTTCAATTTGCATATGATGCCGGCTTGGGTGAAAAGAATGCCATGGGATTTGGATGCGTCGAGGTTGTAAAATGAGTGAAAAATTCAATTTTGGAGGAAACTAAGATGGCAGGGAAAAGGAAAAAGGGCAATACAGATGAGCAAACAAACTTGAAGTTAAATTTACATTCGACAGGTGATTTCTGGATAGATAACGGGATAGTATCATTATGGCGAGAGTTGAGAAAAACCGAGAATAAAAATGTAATTATAGAACCAAAAGAAATGAAACCCGATTGTACCTCTATCTCTTTATCCGGAGATTTAAAAGATATCGAGAAAATGTTATATGATACAAAAGAGGAACTTTTAAGAATAGGTGGAGATTATGTTTATGAAACTGGTAACCCGGGATGGTATTATGATGATATCAAGAAAGAACCTGTTATGTATTCAAAGAGAGATTTTTATTATTATCTAAAACCATTTTATGATCAACTTTCCTCTCAACCCGAATCAGATGGAAAGAAATCTGAGATATCGAAACTTCCAAAAGTTGAACAAGATAAAATACAAGATTTTCTCAAGACATATGAATTAAAAGGTTATGGAAACAATAAAAACTGCTACTATACAGCAAAATTAGTCCCGACAATAAATTGGGAAGCAAAACTTTTACCTGGTAATAAAAAATGCAGTTTTTCTGACGATGGTTTTGAGGCTGTATGCGACGTAAAAGGGTATTATTACCCACTTCTTGTAAAAAAATCAAAGATGGAGACTTTTTATTCTGCACATAAAGGCGGTTTAAAAATTGGCAGTCCTTATGCGCTTGCTTCGATTTTCACACCGAAATTATCGTACTATTCAAAGCTTAAGGAGAAGGAATGGGTATATTTATTCCCAAGTTCACCAACCTTAGGTTTAATAGATGAGGCGCATACGATATTTGCGGAATGTAGAGATATAAGAAATTCGAAATATTCTAATTTTAGACCTACAAAACCGCCTTTAATTACACATTATCCGAATGAAACAGTTCTTTCATTTTTACTTTCAGTTTTTTATCATACAAGAGATGACCTCGACGAACTTGGACGATTCCCTGAAGAGGTCAAAACTGGAAAAAAATTGCAAGATGAGGAAAGCGAAGATGAAGAAGAGGATACTGAGAGTTCCTTTGAAGAAGAACCTGAATCTGTTCGTGAGGCACGAACTTCTATAATTACAAAAGAAGAACTTATCAAGAAAATAAAAGAAACTAGTGGGGGATTGAGTCTAGTAATGTTATGTATTGGAGGCGCCACAACAGAAGTAATAAGATATTCGCTTATTGCCGATGTCTTCGATTTGATGTATAATATATCAAAAGAAGGTGGAAAAGTAGTGAACTTTCTTAGCAGTTTTGAAAGAGAAGAATTAGGTAAAAAACCTCAAAGAAGTTTGCCAAGGGAATTTATTTCAAGACGAATACTGAACTTGGAGCCTATCACAGATATAATTGAAGAGTTTATATTCGAAAGAGCTGCGAATAAGAAAGCAAGAGGTCCAATACCATCTTGCAAGGAAGTAATAAAAGTATATGTGAAGGAGGTTGAAAAAGTGGATGAAAAAATGTTGAATGAGTGCGAACAGCAGGGCAAAATAATAGGAGCAAAAGCATTTGATGAGAAGAGTATGGGAACGCTTTATGACCTAAGAAATGCTAAGACAATGGACCAATTTATCAAATCGTTGGAGCATGTGCCATTTGATCTTGGCGTGCAGGTCAGGGAGGAGTTACTTAAGTTGATAGAGAAAGAGAATTGGGAACGAATAAAATCTCTCGTGGTAATATATGCTATGAATACCTATCTTAGTGCTCAATATAAAACAAAAAAAGAAAATGAGGAAATAAAGACAAAGGAGGCATAAAAATAGTTGGAGGGAAAAAGATGGCAGGAGAAAAAGAACAAAAAAAAGAAGTGAATTGCATTGGGTTTGCATGTTTGATGAAAACAAGTATTGGAAGCATAAATGGCGGATTTTCTGAAGGGAATGTGATGACACTTAAAAAAATCACTTTACCTGATGGGAGAACCTTGCCATATGTTTCGGGTCAGGCAATAAGGAGGATGCTTAGAGACCGTATTGCAGAGATGGGTGAAAGGATGTCAGACCTTCACCTTGCTTCCGATACCGGACAAAAAGGAAAGAAGTCGCCAGATTTTACTGAAGGAAATCCTGAGAAGTTCATCGATGACGACCTTTTTGGATATCTTATTGCAGAACAAGGTCAAACAAGGCGAAGAACAGCACCCGTAAGAGTTGCGCCTGCAGTTGGATTATTCCCATATGCAGGGGATAGAGACTTAGGCACGAAGAGTAAGGAAAAATCAACAGGAGATGTCGAAGCCGGAGGGTCGATGTTCGAGACTGAGATTAGTTATAATGTATATCGAACAAACATTTTAGTAGAACTTGATAGAGTTGGAGTTTTCCAAGAGTTAGAATTAGAAAAGGGTAAAACTGGTAGCATTCGTTCAATAGATGAGAAGGAACGAAAGAGAAGGCTTAAATTGTTGGTAACTGCACTAGGCGACTTATGGGGTGGCGGAAAACAGAGCAGACTCTTAACAGACTTTGGACCTATGTTAATCATATGCACATTCCAAGCGACCAAGAAACCTATACTTCTTGAAAGAATGATGATGAACGAGAATGGCGAATTAAATCTTGAGCCTATAAAAGAAGCATTGAGTGAAATAAAACCAAAGAATGAAAATAATGTGATTTGTGGCTTGGCAACTGGCTTTTTACCTAAGAAAAATGAAGAGGAGTTTCGAAAGTTAATGAAGGAATTAAATATAACTGTAGATACAGTTTCTACAGCAATTGAGAAGGTATGTAAGAAAATAGATGATATGAAGATTCCTTCGCAAACCATAAATGTAGCAGTTAAGCAAGCATAGATGAATTACATGGGATGAGGAGAGGGGTGATAGAAATGCAAACAAATACGAGCATGAAAGCAGTTAGAATTTCGGTAAGTGGATACGTGAACTCTTTTCGAGTGCCAACATCACATACTCATCAAGCAACACTGCCTCATCCTCCAAGAACAACAATACTTGGATTAATGGGCGCGGCATTCGGTTTGCCACCAGAAAAATGTCTATGCAAACAATATTCTGAAAAATTCTTTTTTTCGGTGATAGAAACAACACAAAACGATGAGAAAGGAAACAAATATGTGTCTCAGCAAGCAGGTGTGCTGACGGATTTATGGAAATATCGAAAATATGAGAGGGGTGTATTCAAAACTCCTTCGGTTCTTTTAAGAGATGGTTTATACATGCACAAATGGGATATTTACATAATTCCTCGACAAAATGAGAATAAAAATGACAATGAAAAAGAAGAAATATCGACACCTACGCTCGAAGAAATTGTCCAAGCCTTTGAAAATCCAAAATGGTGTCTATCTTTAGGAAGAGAAGATGATTTAATACGTATTTCAGAATGTAAGATTGTAGAATTGATGCCAAAAAAAGTTTCACAATTGAAAAGAACAATCGTGCAAGCGGATTTTACTAGTTCTGGAAATTTCAAAATAAATATGGCTGCGATAGAAGAATATATGAAAAAAACAGGAAGTAAATATGTGGGGTTGAAACCTGCTTTTACAGCCAAACTTCCAAGATATTTTATATTCGAGCAGAATGGAGCAAGAATCGGGGCAGAGATGGTTACATACTCATTCATAAATAGTCCGGTGGGATTTGAACTTCAAAGTCCAATAGATGGATACTCGGTTGCGGATTCAGATGTTGACCTGGTCAGAGTCTAATATTAAGAATATAGATGATTTATGGGCAAAAAGCGCAACCGAAAATGCTAATGCAGAAACGATACTTAGTCATTCGAAGAAAGTTTTTGAGAAAGCGGTTGCGCGCGTAAAATATAAGGAGAAAGTATTAAGAAGTGTGTTTGGAGATGATGGATTCGAAGAATTCTATGAAATGGTAAAAGTATGCGCTTTGTTCCACGATTTTGGGAAGTGTACGATAGGATTTCAGGAGTTAGTGCATGCTAATCGTAGAGGAAATAATGTGCATCATGCAGCGATATCTTGGATACCTGTTTATTGTTCTACTCTTATGTCGAAGTGGGAGTTAGAAAGAGCGTTGACTACACCTTTAATAATTGCACATCACCATAGGGGATTTTCTACTAATCCGTTTGAGGATTTAAATGGGAAAAGGATAGAATTTCCAGATAAGAAAATATTGGCGGGCCTATCTTTTGAACTTTTAAAAGAACTTAGTTGCCAAAAAGAAATAGATAAAAAAGCGCTTGCTGAAAGGATATCTAAGATTACGAATAAACTAAAGGACGGTGAGCAAGTAAGAAAGAAATGGAAGGAAAAGTTGCATAATACAATAAGAGAATTTATTAGAAATGGTAAGTTAGAACCAAAGAAAATTCGCACTCTATATTCGATAGGGCTTGGAATTCTGCAAGCATCTGACTGGGAAGCAAGCAGAGGCGATTCTTTATGTCAGCTAGTTGATTGTGGGAGCGAGCAAATAATAAATGGAATGAAGGCAAGAGCAGAGATACAAGGTCGGCATTTTGATAGATTGTATTGGCATCAAGAAAAGGCGCAGTCTTGCGATGGGCATTTATTAATTCGTGCACCTACTGGCAGAGGGAAATTTGAATCGGCATTGTTATGGCATTCACGACAAAAAGAAGTCCAGATGGCATATTTATTGCCTGCGATGGTTCTTTCGAATAAGTTATATGATAGGGCTGTGAATTATTTTGAACCTAAAAATGGAATTAGTTCGAGTATAGCCTTATTACATTCTACTGCAAAATATCGAATACATACTCTTGATGAGGAGTGCCATTCAAATACAGATATTAGGGCATTGATATCAAGACATCGTGCGTTCGGTGCGCAGTTAACTTTTGGTACAGTTGACCAGGCGTTGTTGTCTGTGCTTAATGCAGGATATTGGGAGCAAACGATGATGAATTTAGCTGGTAGTGATGTTGTTCTTGATGAAATCCACTGTTATCATCCAACTACGTTAGGTCTTATTTTGAAGTTTATTGAGGACTTATCAAGTATTGGAACAAGGTTCTGTTTCATGTCTGCAACAATGCCCAAGCCGTTAATCACTTTCCTTGAAGAATCACTTCAGAAAGGAAAGTTGGAAAAAGTATTTTGTAAAAGAGATGACGAACCCAAGAAGAGAATTAAAATACACATGGAAGAAAAGACTTTAGTAGAATGTGTTCCTCAAATTATCGATGATTTTAGGGGTAACAAGAAGGTACTGGTGGTAACGAATACTGTAAAAAATGCACGAGATATTTATGAAGAGGTCTGTAAAGAGATAAAGATTGAAGAACGAAATAATGTATGTTTGCTTCATTCACTTTTTACAGTAAACGATAGGGAAGAAAAGGAGAAAGAACTTGAGACAAAATGCGAGGAAAAGGGAAAGATACTTATTTCGACACAAGTAATTGAAGTTGGGATTGACATAGATTATAATGTGTTATATACAGAAGAAGCCCCGCCCGATGCGTTAATTCAAAGATTTGGTAGAATAAATAGACATGGTAAAAGGGATGTTGAGGATGTACATATTGTGCCTCTTTCTCCAGGGGGGAATAGAATATATTTAGATGCCCGCGAGATGGTAGAAATCGCCAAAGATATGTTTTTGGACCTTGATGGAAGTGTGCCCTCTGAGGAAGATTTTATCGAAATAGTTGAAAAAGCGTGTGGAGAGATAATGGAAAAGAAGGAATATCATGATAGAATAGAGGAATGGAAGTCCAAAGTTGATGAGATAAGAAAAGAGAAACTATACATAGGGGAGTATGATATCTGTAGAGAATCGGATTTGCAAATTAGGCCTAGCGAGCAACCAAGAATTGCAGTAATTCCAGAAATTGAATGGAAATGTAAATGGAATTATGTATCACAACTAAGTCAAGCGCAAAAGAAAGATTCTTGGAAAATATTTGGGAGTACAATAAAAATACCGGTCTATTGGCTAAAGAAATTGAGAGTGATAAAAGATGATTTTGAAGGATATCCTGTTGTAAGAATGGAATATAGAAAGGAATTAGGGGCTACCGAAAAAGAAGTTAAGGAAGAAGAGGACAATATAATTTAAGTCGTGGTGATTAAAATAGAAGATGGAACTATAGATGAGTTTACAGGAGTGCAGTTAGCCTATTACAAGATATGTGTGAGGAAGTTATGGTTATTTTCGCATAATATATCTTTTGAATATGAGCATGATAATGTGCAAATAGGGAGACTTTTGCATAGGGAAAGATATTCGAGAGAAGAAAAAGAGGTGCAGATAGGAAGGATATGCATAGATTTTGTGCATACTAGCGATGAGGTTGTGCTACATGAAGTAAAGAAGACGAGGGCACTTGAAGAGTCGCATACTTTACAGATGAAATATTATTTGTATTGTTTAACAAATAGTGGATTAAAATGTAGGGGTGAGATAAATTATCCTTTGTTGAATAAAAAGGTGAGGGTTGAACTTTTGGAAGAAGACAAGGTGAAGATAGAAGAAGCATTGAAAGATATTTCGATGATAATTTCGGGAGGACTTCCGAGCGCAGTAAGGAGTAAGATTTGCAAGAAGTGCGCATACGAGGATTTTTGTTTTTCAGGGGTGGAGATATGAGGACAGATTATTATTTGTTATCGAGTGGTTCGATAAATCGAGATGAGAACACCTTATACTTTGAGAACGAGACAGATAGAAGAGCGATACCTGTTGAGAAGATAAAATGTATATATGCGTATGGACAACTTAATTTTAGTTCCCAAGCCGCATTGTATCTATGTAAAGAAGGGATACCTGTGCATTTTTTTGGATACTATGGTAATTATGTAGGGACGTTATATCCGAAGGAGAGTTTGATATCTGGCGAAGTGATAATACATCAAGTTAGACATTACATAGAGAGCGATAAACGCCTGTTACTTGCGCAGAAATTCGTTATTGGTGCTGCAAAGAATATATTACGTAACCTAGAATATTATTCGAAGGAACATCCAAGCCTTAGTAAAAGCATAGACGAAATAAATGCGCAATTGGATAATTTGCAAGATAAGAAAACGGTTGCAGAATCTATGAATATCGAAGGTAAAATAAGAGAAATATACTATCATGCGCTTGATGAATTTCTACCTGAAGGGTATAAAATCGAAAAGAGGACAAGGAGACCACCAGAAAATAGAATGAACGCAATGATTAGTTTTGGAAATTCTCTCATATATGCATCTACGATAACTGAAATTTACAATACTCAACTCAACCCCACAATATCATACCTACATGAACCTTTTGCAAGAAGGTTTTCTCTTGCGTTAGATATTTCAGAGATATTCAAGCCTATTATCGTTGATAGAATAATTTTCAAACTTGTGAATAAAAAGATGCTCGATGATACACATTTTGATGGCAGGCTTGGAGATATGCTCCTTTCTGAAAAGGGTAAAAGGTTATTTATCAAGGAATATAACGATAAACTCGAAACTACCATTAATCACAAAGGCTTGGAAAAGAACGTCTCTTATAAACGCTTAATCCGTCTTGAACTCTATAAACTTATCAAACATGTGCTCGGGGAACAAACTTATTCCCCTCTTGTATTATGGTGGTAATATGTACACTATTATCGTTTACGATGTGGGAATCGAACGCGTAAATAAGGTAAAAGCGTTCTTAAGACAATATATGACCTGGATGCAAAACTCTGTGTTCGAAGGAGAACTCACAGATGCAGAATTTATGAAAGTCAAAAAAGGGATTGAAAATATCATAGACGAAGACTACGATTCTGTCCTCATTTATACCATTCGTGATAAAAAATGGCTAAATTCCCAGATTCTTGGCATTCAAAAGGGCTCTACTGATAATATCATTTAGTTCGGGAATCTATTTAAAGACCTTGCAAACTTGGACATCCCCGAAAATCTAAAACAAAAAATCACACTTTCTTTTTACAGACCTTAGACGAAAACTTTTTCTACAAACATGCGTATTTAGGCTTGGTTAAAATCAGACCGTCGCGGGATTGAAACAGGATTGAAAGTGGTGAAAAAGGCGTTGCAATTTCGGTTAAAATCAGACCGTCGCGGGATTGAAACTTAAAATTAGTTAGTATCTTATACTTATATAATCTGTTAAAATCAGACCGTCGCGGGATTGAAACACACTAAACTTATATATTAATTATATCGATTACTTGCTTGTTAAAATCAGACCGTCGCGGGATTGAAACGTATGTAATATACAGGGTATTTGCGTTCGTATCGCTAGGTTAAAATCAGACCGTCGCGGGATTGAAACTAAACCCTTAAAAGGTTCATGGGGACATTCGTATCGTTAAAATCAGACCGTCGCGGGATTGAAACACATTTGACGCAGGAATTCTTTTTATAACTTTACTCGTTAAAATCAGACCGTCGCGGGATTGAAACTGCGTATGGTGTATATGGTTTTGGTGCAAAAGACGAGTTAAAATCAGACCGTCGCGGGATTGAAACATATCTATCATCGCTTAGTCCTGGATGTGAAGTGCTATAGGTTAAAATCAGACCGTCGCGGGATTGAAACTATTGAGTTACATAACTTGATATCGTATCTATATCGTTAAAATCAGACCGTCGCGGGATTGAAACTTTACTTTAACTTATGAGTTTGATGTTCCGAGGAAGAGTTAAAATCAGACCGTCGCGGGATTGAAACTTACTATCCCCTTTATCATGCCTACCAAGTTTCAAAAGTTAAAATCAGACCGTCGCGGGATTGAAACACGATAAGTGGCGTATCTTCGACATTTAGTTGTTATGGGTTAAAATCAGACCGTCGCGGGATTGAAACCATATAATTTGGGCACGTCCAGTGTTGGTTTTTCCGTTAAAATCAGACCGTCGCGGGATTGAAACGAATTTTATATTCTGGATATCTTTGCAAGAAATACTGTTAAAATCAGACCGTCGCGGGATTGAAACGTGCCTTCTTGGCATTGGACTTGGCATAGTGTGGGTGTTAAAATCAGACCGTCGCGGGATTGAAACTATTGGAAATGGTAGAGAAGTCTATACATCAGTGGCAGTTAAAATCAGACCGTCGCGGGATTGAAACATCGAAGTATCTAAGGTTATGGATACTTTTCTTATATATGTTAAAATCAGACCGTCGCGGGATTGAAACACATGCTTAAAACTCCACATGGCGCAAATCTTTCGTGTTAAAATCAGACCGTCGCGGGATTGAAACTATTGAGTTACATAACTTGATATCGTATCTATATCGTCTAGTTAAAATCAGACCGTCGCGGGATTGAAACCTTACTTCAAACCTCGTTGCAGTTTTGCTTAAACTATATGGTTAAAATCAGACCGTCGCGGGATTGAAACATATGTCCTCAAAATATTATTTTCGTCAACTAATAAGTTAAAATCAGACCGTCGCGGGATTGAAACTTCCAGACTATGTTTAGTTTCTTATTATAATCAAACGTTAAAATCAGACCGTCGCGGGATTGAAACTTTCACACGCCGCTTTGACGGCGCGCATGAAGGCTTGGGTTAAAATCAGACCGTCGCGGGATTGAAACGTTCTAAGTCTTTTATTCTTTGTCTTATCGTCGATATGTTAAAATCAGACCGTCGCGGGATTGAAACGTCAGGAGCTAACATAGACAGTAGCTCGCCGTCTCCGTTAAAATCAGACCGTCGCGGGATTGAAACCTGGATAGCTCTGCCCTGCCAGCACCACTGACCCCTCGTTAAAATCAGACCGTCGCGGGATTGAAACGTATCTTATTGAGCAAATCTCCTACATTACCTAACAATTCGTTAAAATCAGACCGTCGCGGGATTGAAACCATACCCCGGCTTGACGATAAAGAGGGCGTGTTCAGTTAAAATCAGACCGTCGCGGGATTGAAACCTTCATGGGGTCGGTATATATACCGCTTTCCCTAGCAGTTAAAATCAGACCGTCGCGGGATTGAAACAAAAATATTTAAACACATATTGCTATATGGGTATTGGGTTAAAATCAGACCGTCGCGGGATTGAAACTACGCCTTCACGTAGTAATGGGGCGACCTGCAATGGTAGGTTAAAATCAGACCGTCGCGGGATTGAAACGAGGGCACTATGGCCCTTCTGGGTCTTTACTATCGGTGTTAAAATCAGACCGTCGCGGGATTGAAACCTCAGTATGTCGTCGTTTATTATTGTGTGAGAGAGCGTTAAAATCAGACCGTCGCGGGATTGAAACTTTCATTTGTGAATTGTAAGGGAAATACGCAGCGGTGTTAAAATCAGACCGTCGCGGGATTGAAACAAAACAAAAATGTTTTAAGTTTTATATTTTTTTTTGTTAAAATCAGACCGTCGCGGGATTGAAACTTTAAAAGTCTCATATAAATCTTGCTCTTTCACACTGTTAAAATCAGACCGTCGCGGGATTGAAACATATAATATTAAATTAATATTAATTTCGAACAGTTTTAAATTAGTTCGAACTAAATTTAGGTATTATCTTTTAAAGTTATGCGGTTGCGAACATTCATTTCAAACTGTTAGAAAATATATCGAACTATCATTAGAATAACAGTTTTGTCATAAGTTGTTCTCATTCTGAGAAATAATTATTTAGATATGAAAATAAAAGAATTCTTAAAATTTTCGAGCATGGAATTAAAATAAAAAATAAAAGGATAAAGATAATAATTTACAATCTGCTAATAGCAGAAGCAATCATAACTGGAAGGATAATAGTTGCATCGCCATCTATTGTGATGTACTTTGCATCTTCTCTTACCTTACCCCAGGAAACTGCCTCCCTAATTCTTGCGCCTGAGAGAGAGCCGTCATGTTCAACTGCGGTAGTTATATAGACTGCGTAGTCCAAGCCACCACGATACTGGTTCCACCAGATTACATGATGTTTCGAGATGCCGCCGCCAATCATGAGCGCGCCTGTTTTTTTTGCATCGAAAATGAAATTGCAAAGTTCCTGTTCGTCTTTGAAGACATCGATTTTAAAATCTCTATGTTCTTGTGTAAACATCCACATTTGAGAACCGAAAGAGCCGTCAGTTATACCTGGGACGTATATAGGAATCTGGTTTTTGTATGCCCAATAAAGGATTGAGTTCTCATCATCGATCCTTTTTCCGAATTCCCAGATTATATCTTTTGTTGAGAAAGTCTTTTTACCTTCTTCGTATAATTCTTTTAATATAGGTTGCATTTTTCTTTCGAGTATAATACCATAGGAATCATTTGGAACAAGAACATTTCCAAGCCGGTTAATCCCCAATTTATGAAGTTTAGCATCGTCCATCTCGAATTCGCCATGATAGTAGTCTTTCCAACTTCTTGCAAGGTCATGGTCGAGGAGACCGCAGGTTGTTATTACCACGTCCACGAGTTTATTCTTTATTAGGTCGCGAATCACGCCTCTCATTCCCGTAGCGACAACACAAGCAGGGGTAGAAAAGAACTTAACGCAATCCTTATCTTTGAACATCTCAACTAGAATGTTCACGCCTTGTGCAAGGTGCTTTGCAGAGAAACCGCCGGATTCGTACATCTGAGATACAAGTTCATCGACAGTCATTTTTGGTTTTAGAGATATGTCTTTTACAACCTTGGAAATCAGTTCCTTCTTTTTCGATTTTGCTTCAGTTTTCATTATTACACCGATTCTTGTAACGATATTCGCTTATTTAAATTTGATAATCAGCCTTTAGTTTTCATATTCATTCATGTTTCGTTTTGGGTATTAACAACAGGCGTTAATCAGCCAGTCATTGATCAGCGATAGAAGCCATCACCATTATAGTGATAGGAAATTGTTTATATTCCAACTTCAATTCCTGCATGCCTATTTGGCAGGTGATTTCAATGGCAAAAACAGCGGTAGTTGCGGTCGGAGGGAATTCACTATCGAAGGCAAATCAAAAAGGGACGATACCTGAACAATGGGAGAACGCTGCAGAAACTGCGAAACATATAGTTTCGATGGTAAAAGAAGGGTATAATGTGATAGTTACGCATGGGAATGGACCACAGGTTGGAAATGTGCTTCTTAGAGTTGAACTTGCGTCTCATTTGGTCTATCCGTTACCTCTTGATGTATGTGTTGCAGATACAGAAGGTGGAATTGGGTATGTGCTGCAGTTAACATTGTATAACGAACTTTTGAGAAACAAAATCAATAAAGGAGTAGTAACGATGGTTACTCAGGTTGTAGTTGATAAAAACGACCCTGCGTTCCAGAAACCGACTAAGCCAATAGGTCCATTCTATGATAAGGCAAAAGCAGAGCAGTATCAGAAAGAGAAAGGTTGGAACATAGTTGAGGATGCAGGACGAGGATATAGAAGAGTTGTACCATCGCCCAAGCCTTGTGAAATAGTGGAAAAGGACTTGATAAAGAAAATATCAGATACGGGCGCGATTGTAATTGCAGTAGGTGGTGGTGGAATTCCAGTAATTAGGCAAGCAGATGGCACTTTGAAAGGTGTGGAGGCTGTTATAGATAAAGATTCTGCTTCAAGTTTACTAGCATCTACAATAGGAGCAGATTTATTTATGATATCTACCGATGTTGAAAAAGTCGCATTAGACTATAAGAAACCAAGCCAGAAGAACTTAGACCATTTGACAATAGAAGAAGCAAAGAAGTATCTTGACGAAGGGCAGTTCCCCGCAGGGAGCATGGGACCGAAAATAAAGGCGGCAATATACTTCCTCGAACATGGAGGAAAAGAAGTCATAATAACAAACCCCGAAAACATAGCAAGAGCACTAAGAGGAGAGACAGGCACAAGAATAACGAAAGGAGGAAAAGATGTCGTCGAAAGCAAAGGTGCTTGTGCTAAGAATTGAAGGCACAAATAACGAATGGGAAACCTACAATGCATTGAAGGACGTAGGTTTGGATGCAGAAATTCTGCATCTTAACGAATTGATTTATGAAAAAAGAGAACTGTCGGAATTCGATGCGATGTTTATCCCAGGTGGCTTTTCCTCTGGGGACTATGTTCGAGCAGGGGCGCTTTTTGCCGCAAGGCTGAAATGCGAATTGGGAAAAGACCTTGAGAAGTTTGTAGACGAGGGGAAGCCCGTATGTGGTATATGTAATGGTTTTCAGGTTCTTGTTGAATTAGGTTTGTTGCCTGGTTTTGAAGGAATGGCAGAGAAGCCAGAATGTGCTTTTGTAATAAACGATTCAGGGAGGTTTGAATGCCGACCTACACTTCTTAAAAGCGAAACAGAAAAATGCATTTTCACAAAGAAAATAAAAAAGGGAAAGATTATGTATGCACCTTCGGCACATGCAGAAGGTAAACTTCTTTTTCCTAAGGATAAGGAAAAGAGGTACATAGAAAAATTATTAGAGAATGAACAGATTGTTTTTAGGTATGTTGATGAAAATGGAAAATATGCAGGATATCCATATAATCCTAATGGCTCTCCATATAACATATCTGCGATATGCAATCCTTCGGGAAATGTGCTTGGCATCATGCCCCATCCCGAACGTTCATTCGAAAAATACCAATTACCCGATTGGACAAGAGGTTCTGTATGCCTGAAAAAGGATATTCTTCTTGGCAGAGCAGTTTTTGAATCCCTATCTGAATTTCTTAAATCTCGGGTTTGAAACTACCATATTGGATTTTTAAGAATACGAACAACCATACGATAGGGAATATGCCAATTAGGAAAGCATTCAAAGGACCTAACAAGTTTAGCAACATAAAGGGTGCAAGAAACCAGGTAAATATCTCGTGCACGCCTATGTATCTAATCAATTTTTCCCTTTCGAAATTTTTCATTCTGCAGAATTTCATTGCGAGGAAAAATACGGCAAGTAATGATAAGATAATTAGAAATATCTGAATTAAAGAGTAAGGGGTTCCGAAATAAATTGGTAGGATAGCAGCCAAGCCTTTAGCGAAGGTTATCAAAACCATGTATGAGGTAAAAAGTGTAGGAACTATGAATTTTCCATCTACGACTTTGACTCCAAGCCTGAGTGGTGTTGTTTTTGCACCTGCAAGATAGTCATGGTCAACGTCCTTAAGACCTGCTGCAACATTCTGTCCCAAGCCCTGGATGTATGCGATTGCGCTTATTCCAAGAGCAAGCGGAGTAAGCGAACTACCGACTGAGAAAGCGCCCATTAAGCATAACATTGAGGGTACAAATGCAAGTATGTAATCTGCGATAACAATCCTTTTTCCATATATGTCGTATAAACCTCCGGAAATCACAGTCGCAGAAAGAAAAATCGCCATGTAGGGTATCCTTTCCACAGGAAAAAAGGATAGGAGGATAAACGAGCATACGAGCGCAAAAATAAGAAATGCAAGTGCAGAAGTAGGCGAGATTGCGCCTGAGACAAGAGGTTTGCCTGATAGGTCTATTGATTTCCTGTCAAC
>Ga0207433_10006247_pt1 | contig 20762 bp, 19 predicted proteins | sample YelNatPaOPGAMG01_FD_187559 | JGI IMG/M metagenome (GOLD analysis project Ga0207433, IMG submission 187559) | Hot spring thermophilic microbial communities from Obsidian Pool, Yellowstone National Park, USA - OP-RAMG-01 (SPAdes) (version 3) | ecosystem: Environmental > Aquatic > Thermal springs... | reverse complement strand
ACTTCTACAAGATAATAAATATCTTCCTCATTAATTATTAATAATGCTCTTCCACTATTTATTGGATAATCACCTCCATCAAGAGTTCTCATGGTTGTATCATAGCGAGCTATTGCTTCATTTTCCTTTCTTGATACTGCTTCTCCATATACAGAAACCATATCCCCCTTACTCATGGCATCTAATATATCAGTAGTAATAGTAGGTCCTCTCCTTAGAAGAACATCTTCTCCTGTTATCATACCTTCTCTTGCAACAGAATATCCTACATATTCCAAACCTTCCGGAATTAAAGAAAGTTCTGGACTTGAAATTTTCAAAACCTTAATATTCATTGTTTTTAGTTCACTTTTATTACCTGCATTATCGTAGGCTATTACCTTAAAAATGTAATTTCCCTCATTTCTTGCTATCCATGTATAGGTAATCTGAGAGAATCCACCAAAAATCTTCAATAACTTATCATTTAAAAAAAGCTCTATTTTATTTAATCTTCTATTATCCTTTGCAATAATAAATATTTCTATAGTAAGTTCATTCTTTTGATCTGTAAGAAGAGCTTCTTTATTCGCATATTTTGATGATACTTCTACTACAGGAGGCTTATTATCTAATATATATCCATTAAAATACAAAAAGGCAAAGATTAAAGCTATTAAAGCTACAATAATTATTGGTATTTTCCAATCTATAGTTTTATATTCTCTCTTTTCCCTTAAACCATATCCACATATTTTGCAAAAATTCTGTCCTTCTTTATAAGGGGTGCCACATTGGGGACAAACTTTTTCTTCTTCCTTTGAATATCCTTCTATTTTAAAACCACAATAGGGACAAAATTTTACATTTTCTTTAATTAGCCTTTTACAATTTGGACAATTAATCATAATTACTACTCCTTTAATTTTTTCCCACAATTTGGGCAAAAGATCTCATCACCTGTAAGACCATATCCACAATAGGGGCAGAATTTTAAGGATGTTTTGTCTGTAAAAGATATTTCCTCTTTTCGCTTTGAAAATAAAAGATAAAAATTTAGGATACTTATAACAAGTAAAAGTAAACATATAGCCCAAAAACCTATGCCATAATCAACCTTAATAATTCCTCCCATAGAAATAGCTTCATTATCTATCTGAGTTTTAAAACCAAATAAAAAAATCAAGCCCAAAATAGAGAAAATTATGGAGAAAATAGAGCCAGAACGCCTTGGAAGAAAGGAGAAAAGAAAGCCTAAAATTATTATTACAAGTATAGTTATTGCTAAAGGTTCTGGATTAATATTTTCCATTTCAGAATTTCCACTATATCCCAAATTAGATTGTGGAACCTCTAAGCCTGTACTAAACTGAAATAGAGTTATTTCCATAACTTCTCTATTATCACAAGAAAGATGTACAAAAGGCAAAAAAGCACATATAAATATTAAAGCAAATAAAACAGGATTTATTTTTTTCATTTTATTAATACCCCCTTTGTTTATGGTCTAACAACCTGTATCCAATTCCATTTAAAATCTCTATCTTTAGTGTAATCTTCAATACTTTTCATTAAATCATCTATACTTGTTATTCTTAAAATTCCATCCAATAATCTATTGGCATCTAAAACCTTTATATCATTTCCTGATACATCATAAATTATTCCATAATGTCCCCACCTATTTTCAGGATCAGGATCTGGGTGGACATATATGAAAAATATATCCCCTTGTCTTACTCCTGCATTAATTAATTTTTCTTTTATATAATCTTTCCTCTCTAAATTTATTATCGTTTCTATTTCCTCTTCATTAACAAGCTTTAATCCTTTGGCTATAACATATGAATCTCTCTCAAGATATTGTCCTTTATTTAATACATACTTTACATAAAAATTAACTAATGCCTTACATTGTTCTACTGCTTTAACTTTTACTGATCCTATGCTTGATTCTATACAAGCAAAGCTGTATTTATTAGCTAATTCTTTATCTATTTCCCCCCATACTTTTTCTGAGAAATGTTCTTTGTTTTCTCTTAAAAATCCCTCCAATTTCCCAGTTTTATTTCCCTCAATATACTTTCTTATTGCATCAAAAAACCATTCAACTTCACTAATTTTTGTTCTCTCAAAAATACTCAATGTAGGTCCCCATCCCCCACCACCTATACGATAGATATATCCATCTAAGTAAACAAAAGCATCTGACCCATCTATAGGTACATTATTAATGGAAGGAATCTCTGACCAGCTATCAGTATTTACATTATAAATCCATACAGCATTACCCTTAGCTCCAAATACATATATTTTATTGTTTATTGCAACAGCACTAAGTCCAGAAGCAGGAGAGGGCATTGGATTCTTTTTTACCCATTCATCAGTCTTTGGTTCATACTCTTGTATATCATCCCAAACTTCATCATAACCACATTCCCAACTATCCCCTCCCATTACATAAATTTTATCGTTACATTCAATTGCTCCATGTAGATATCTTTCCCTTGGCAAAATAGGAGTCCCAGTTTCCCAAGTATTAGCTGCCGGATCAAATATTTCCACATCAGTTCTATAGCCACATCCTACTCCCCCAATAACATATATCTTATTATTTAATACTACAGCTCTCATCCATGATCTTGGAGTTGGCATAGGTGGGCCCAAAGACCAATTATTTTTGGCTATATCATATATCTCAACAGATCTATTGGCAGACCATGTGTCTTGATTAAATCCACCAAATACATATATCTTCCCATTTAAACTTGCTACTGCTGGACCAACTCTTGGTACAGACATGGGAGATAATCTACTCCAAGTATTTGTTCTTGGATCATAAACCTCTAAAATATTTGATGCATTTCTAAACTGCTGGTCAACCTGAGATGAGCATCCACCAATAACATATATCTTTCCTCCTTCCACAACAGCTCCTGCCCATCCTCTTGATGTAGGTATATCGGGTAATCTTTCCCATATTAATCCATCTTCAGAAGTTTTTAGCGATTTATTTTTTTGAAGAAGTCTATCTAAAAGACTTGTGATTTCTTCCTCATCTATTATTCCAATATATACTCTGATAATATTTAGATTTTTGTCAATCAAAAAAGATGTAGGAATTGCTTCAATTTTGTATTGATTTGCTAATTTTCCCTCTCTATCAGATACTATTAAAAAGCTCATTTGATTTTGCTTAAGAAAAGATTTTAAATTATCCTGATTAGTATCTAAGCTCACAGCTATTATCTCAAAACCTCTATCTTTATATTTTTTATATATTTTTTCAAGAATTGGGACTTCCATCCTGCAAGGACCACACCAAGTTGCCCAGAAATTTAAGAGAACAATTTTTCCCTTAAAAGAAGAGAGAGTATATTTATTCCCTTTTAAATCATAAAATGTTAAGTCTATAATCTTTTTATTTAAAAATGTTTCTGCCTTGTACCCTTGAGCTTTTGTGGAATAGGATAAAATTAAAAGAAGGAGAAATATAAAAAGGATAAAAAATTTAGATTTTTTATACCTTTTCATTTTTTATTCCCCCTAATATAAGGGAGGAGGAAATGAATTTATCCTCCTCCCCATTTTTTAAAATTTAAAACCCCCTTATTAAATCTATCTTTAAAAGGGTATCTGCATATTCTACTATTATGCGTGGAAATAAATTAATTGCTTTAGTAATTATATTTATATGCATTGGCTCCACATCTGTACCAAAATATGCCTTAACCCCTCTGCTATCAGATGCACATATGTAGTAATCTATCCCATCTTTGGATAGGGCAGACTCTGGTATAACAGCAACCCAATTATCTCCTTTTTCTTTCTTCATATCTATACTTTGATATAATATTCTTCCACCCTGCCTATAATATAGTCTCGCCCAAGATACATAGTCTCCTGCATCTTTATCAGTAATTTCTGCATTTATAGTTATAGGGCTATCAGATTTTGACTCTTTTATGGGCTTATGAATTATCACTGGTTTATTATTAGGTAAGACTGATATTTGATAAGGAATCAGAGTAGGCCTATATTTAGGTTCTGTTGATACATAGGTACCATCAGAAGCTGTTATGTAGAAATCTATTCCCGGTGGCTTTACATCTTCTGCAGGAATTGTAAACATATAAATATCTTTTTCTACATTCTTCATTAAAAATTCTTTATATATCTCATTACTTCCTGTAGTTTTGTAAAATATCTTTGCCTCTTTTACCTCCACATCATCAGTTATTTTTGCTGTGATATTCATACTTTTTCCAGAAAATTGGCTTACAGAAATGAGATTTTTTGTCTCATCCGTTAATAAAATATCAGGAGCAGTTTCTTTCGTGCCCACTAAATAGGTAGATGTATCCTGTGCTTCCTTTCCATCTAAAGATACCTTAATTATTACTTTTCTTGTAGTTCCATCAAATTTAGGATTGTGGGTGATATAAGTGATAAGGTATTGTCCTTTTTGTTTCTGAGCAATATCTTTATAGATATTTTCAAGGTCAGAAGCATTAGGAGCAAATCTATAAAAGGCATGGGTGGCATCTGCTATCTCTTTTAATGGTTCCTCCTTTGCATCCTTTCCAAGCCCTATGGTATAAATTGGAACCTTTCTTTCATTTGCAAAAGAAATTACCTCTTCTATTTTTCTCTTACTTGCATTTTCTATTCCATCGGTAAAAACTATTACTGCCTTTACCCCTATTTCCTTACTTATTTCCTCTATAGCAGTATATATGGCATCATAGAGGGCGGTATTTAATCTTGGATATAGACTATCTAAGGAGTTTATCAGAAGGGTTTTGTTGTAAGTAAAAGGCTGTGTTACTGTAACTTTACTATCAAAATCAATTATTGCAACCCTATCTCCCTCTTGATACCTAAGTAATTCTAAAAAATTTTTTATTGCATTCTTTGCCTTTTCAAGTTTATCATCATCCTTCATACTTCCACTTCTATCTACAAGAAGAGCTATCGTTACCCCTGAGTATTTTGAGACAAAATCTACATCTAAGGATTGCTCTACTTGAGGTTTACTTTCCTTATCCGATTGTTCACTTACAACAAAATTTTTTAAATTGAGCCCTGTAATATCATAACCTTTTTCGTCTGTAACAGATACATAAGCTTGTATCTCTGGAAAATCCTTTGATACTATCTGAGTAATCCTAACATTAATATTTTTAATTTCTCCATAAGAAGGAGCAAATATTAAGCAGAGTATTAAAAAGATAAATATTAAACTTAGCCATTTTTTATACATTATTTCACCTTCATATTAAAATAAAGCTGGAATAAGTGGTGCATTCATAATTGTATCTGCATACTCTACCCTTATTCTTGCCCCAATATTTGAGCTCTTATTTATACCATCATCAACAATAAGATTTAAACTTAATATGGTATCTGAATATTCTATGAACATATAGGAAGATATCATAGCTATCTTTGGATCTATTCCAAAGGTAAATTCATTATCTATAAGAGTATCTGCATATTCTACAAAGAATTTTATAGGCACCTTTGAAGTAATCATATTCACTTCTTCTGATTCTTCTAAAGCCTCCACATATACAGTTTCTCCTTCTTCTACTTTTACCTTTGTATCCACTGCATAGGAAAGGGAAAAAAGAAATATGGTAATTAAGAATAGGAGGAAAAATTTTTTCTTTAACATCATTACCTCCCATTTATTTCTCTTGGTAGATAATGAAGAGGGCAAAGAAATCATAGTATCCAAAAAAATCTACAACATTACCTATTCTAACATTATCGATAGATAATTGATTATAGTAGTTATTCCAACGAACAATTTCAATCGCATGTGTTACATCAAGAGTTAATTTATCTACCCCTATCTTAACTATCCAGTATCTTCCATCCCCTTTTCCCATAGATGCATTTACCTCATATATAGGTATTTCTCCCGGTATAGTTATCTTAAAGCTATCTCTATCCACAATAATCATTAACTTATTTGCTTCAGGATAGGCATAATGGTAATACTTAACATTTGTTAGGCTTACTCCTAATCCTCCTGCCACATTTGCAAGGGCTTGATATAACTTTGTTACTACCTTCCCCGGTTGATAGAATTTCCAATCTATTATCTTTGCAACAGGCTCATCTTTACTGTAATAGGCAATTATCCATCCATCTTTATGGATAAACATATGAGCATCTTCTGGAGTATCATAACCCGGTATTGGAACAGAACCAACTACAAAGTCTGGTCCTTCCTTCTCAATGGTTCTAAAATAACTTTTTGCCCTGTTTATATCCAAGGTCTTATTAGCTTTTACATATGCACATATCCCTGCCTCTTTCTCAAGAAAACTTCCTCCTTCTCCACTTACTCCCGGTGATTGCAATGATGTGCCCTGAGCAAAAGCCAAAGTAAATATTAATAACAAGATAATTAAAAAAGATATTAACAGGGTAACACTTCTCAAAATCCTTTTCATTTTAAAATACCCCCCATAATTATTATTTCTATCCTACTTTTCCTGATAAACAATAAATAGGGCAAAAAATTCTGTTCCTCCCGCACCTATACCCACATTATCTATTGCCCCATTACTAACAACATGTGTAACATCCAGGGTTAATTTATCTAAGCCTACTTTAACTATTCTATATCCTCCATCTCTATTTCCTGAGGAAAAGGTCACATCATATATAGGTATTTCTCCCGGTATAGTTATCTTAAAGCTATCTCTATCCACAATAATCATTAACTTATTTGCTTCAGGATAGGCATAATGGTAATACTTAACATTTGTTAGGCTTACTCCTAATCCTCCTGCCACATTTGCAAGGGCTTGATATAACTTTGTTACTACCTTCCCCGGTTGATAGAATTTCCAATCTATTATCTTTGCAACAGGCTCATCTTTACTGTAATAGGCAATTATCCATCCATCTTTATGGATAAACATATGAGCATCTTCTGGAGTATCATAACCCGGTATTGGAACAGAACCAACTACAAAGTCTGGTCCTTCCTTCTCAATGGTTCTAAAATAATTTTTTGCCCTGTTTATATCCAAGGTCTTATTGGCTTTTACATATGCACATATTCCTGCCTCTTTCTCAAGAAAACTTCCTCCTTCTCCACTTACTCCCGGCGATTGCAATGATTTATCTTCTGCAAATGATATGGTTGTACTTAAAAAGAGAACAAAAAGTATCACTAATAAAAGACTCACATAAAATTTCTTTGCCATTTTTACACCTCCTAAGGATTCTTCCCCTTCAATTTATCTACCCTTACATCTTTTCTTTAATTTCTCTCACATCGTTATATATACTACCAAGAGCAAACAGTACTACCCCCTCAACAATTACAGGTATCCCAGCTGTAATTCCTATTACTGACACAACTAACAATATCCCTATAATGATCACCAATATCCCTAAAACCTTTAAGAAAGTACCCATTTTATTTACCTCCTTTTTAAAATTTTTATTCATTAATACTCTTGCTCATTAATTTTTTGCGCTGTTTTATAAGCATCATAGATCCCATATATCCATATAATTGGCAAAAAAATGTATCCAATAAAAACAAGGCATAATACAATGGATATAACATACAGAACAAATAGTAATATCCCCTTACCAATCTCCCCATTATATATTTGTCCTAATCCAACAATAACAAAGGAAAGAACAGCAGATAATCCCGGATTCTTAGCATTTGTAGATGGTTTAATCCTTACCCCACATTTGGGACATATCACTGCCTTCCTATCTATCTCCGCTCCACAGTTGGGACAAAATTTTGTCTCTCTCATTTTTTACTCACCCCCTCCAGTAATAATATAAATAATTTTTGTATTTGTTTGATCATATCCTATGAAAGTATATGTGTGATTAGAGGCATCATATTTATAAACTATTGCATATTGATACTTTACATCAGAAGAATTCTTTACAGGAGAAATTTTTCTCATTTCTCTCACTCCCCAATAATTAATATTTCTACTCTTCTGTTTTTGGATCTTCCTTCTTCTGTGTCATTGCTTGCTATAGGCATACTTTCTCCATATCCATAACTTTCTATCCTATCTTTTGATATTCCTTTGCTTATGAGATATTTCTTTACACTTTCTGCTCTTCTTCTTGATAATCCTAAATTGTATTCTTCAGTTCCTATATTGTCAGTGTGACCTGTGATTATTACTCTTCTTCCTTCTTTCTCTTTTAGCAGTCTCACAACTTCATCCAAGATTGGATAGGCTTCACTCTTTAATTTGTCACTGTCAAAATCAAAGTGAACCATTGATAGTATCTTTTTCTCTTCTACCTCTCCAAGTTCATATATCTTTTCTTCTCCCCCTGCTATTATCTCTCCTGTCTCTTCTTCTACACTGAGAAATTGTATATCTCCTTTTTCTCCTGGTTCTCTTACTTCATATCCATATTGTTCCCAGTTTTCTCCTTCATCTCTTGTTATGTAAATGTCTCCTTCCTCTGTTACTGCATATAGTACAGTGGGATCAATGGGGTTTATTTCTATACTTTTTACTGATTTATCCAATTCTACATATTCCCAGTTTATCCCTTGATCTCTACTTCTTATTATCTTTCCACCTATTAATACATATATGATTCTTGGGTCATATGGATTAATATTTATACATTTTATTTCTCCTTTATCTTTTGGTATACTTAGAGTTTTCCAAGTGGTTCCTGAGTCTTCTGAATAATATATTATTTGAGGGAGAGCTACATAGACTATATTGGGATTATTAGGATTTAAGGCAATATATCTAATCTCTGCTGAAGGTAATCCTTTTACTTCTTTCCAGCTATTTCCACTATCTTCTGATATGTATAAGCCTATCTGAGTTCCTAAATATATTCTTTTTATTCTGATTGGGTCTATAACAATATTCCTTATTTGAGGATATATTCCACTACTTATACTTTTTATGTTTATGTTTATCTCTTTCCATGTTTTTCCTCCATCTTCTGATTTAAATATTCCTTTGCTTTTAGTTCCTGCATATATAATATTTGGATTTACAGGATCTACTACAACAGTATATATACTTAGGTCTTTTAGTCCTGCGTTTACTTCTTTCCAAGTCTTTCCACTATCTTCTGATTTCAATATTCCTCTTTTTTCTGTAGCTATGTAGATTATATTTTTCTTTTGTGGATTCCTTACTATTTTATATATTTCTCCTGCTCCCTGTATTCCTGTGGATATCCATACCTTTTCTCCTACCTCTGGCATTACCTTTTCAAGGGTTACTTCTTTTACTCCTACTTCATATATGGTGAGATTTATTATTTTATTGTCCTCAAAATCTTTCTCTTTCATGGATAGCTCTATCTTTAATCTTCCGGGCTCTGTCTTCCTTTGTACTGCAAAGACAAAGTTTAATTTTACTCTTTCATTTGGCTTTATACTCTCTACATGTTGTGTTCCCTGATTTATTACTACCCCTTCCTTGTCTGTACTTATGCTAAATTCTGCATCTTCTACCTCTATTTCTCCTTTGTTTTCAATTATCATCTCAAGTTCTATAATCTCCCCTTGTTCTATCCTTCCATTTTTATTCCCTCTTGATTTTGTGGATGTGCCATCATATATCTTGTATAATATTATGTCTATTTTGGGCCTATTTTCTTTATATGCTAATGCATATGTTTTACTGAATGGGGCTATCTCTTCTCTTTTATCTATTAAGGATAATAATAAATTGACTATTCCTTCATTACCTTCTATCTTTCTTGGTATCTTGAGAATAATATTTAAGTCTTTCTCTTCTCCTACATCAATGTCTCCAAGGGTTTTATCCATATCAATTAGCTCAAGGTTTTCTGGAAGAAATATATTGGGATGAACATCAAGGGCAGGTCCTTCTCCATTATTTTTTACTGGTATCCTTAAATATACAATCTCTCCATTTTCAATTATTCCATTCCCATTTCCTTTTATTGCTGTAAATTCTTTAAACTTTTTCCTTATCTCTACTCTTGGCGTATCTATTATGGATATCTCTTTTTCATCTCCTAAGGTAAGCTGAGGAAGTTTTACCTCACGAATAGGGAGAGAAAATTTTATGGGTTGAGAATCAAATCCTCTCTTCTCTTGAGCTTCTATGGTTATACTTACAGTATCATTTTTTGATTTTATGGAGGCTGATATGGGAATTTCAACTTCCCTTGTAGAGTTTGGGGCAATATTTCCAACTAAAAATTCTTCTTGTAGATTAACAATATCTTTATTCTTTGTTATTTTTAAATTGGTACCAAATGCAGTGCCATCACCGGTATTAGATATGCTAACAATTAATTTTGCCTTCTCTCCCCCATCAAGAACACCATTTCCATTTCCTTCCCTATCATCAAATTTTACTTTTAAATCAAGATAAGGAATGCCTTTCCCTTGATTTAATGCATACATTACTATATTTGTTCCTATCTTAAAAGCACCATCTCTTCTTAAAGAATCAATATCATGTACTTCTTGATTTTCCCAGCAACAAGTATAATCATTATCGCTATATATTATTCTTGTAATGCCATCAATATCTATCCCCTGTAATGGTTCATTATTATAACCATCACCCACTGGTATTTCGGTTATCTCATAAAAGGAGGAATAAATAGGATGATCCATAGATAAATCAACTAAATCTTTACCAAAAATTCTTCTTATTTCATTTCTTATACTCGGTTCAAAACCCGTATCACCTGTGTTATTACAATCATCTATAAATAAAAATCCTCCTTCTTCTATATATTTCTTAAGAATATTTCTTTCATGATTTGAAAAGGAAAATGAGTTATGTCCAGTAATTATAAGAATATCAAAAGATCTAATATAATCCAATAAATTAAGAGCAACATACTCCCCAATAACTTTATATCCTGTTCTTTGATTTATTTCATTCACTAAATTACCTAATGCAGTTGGATCACAATCCCAATCCCCAGAATATTTAATCCATCCAATTCTTATTTCCTTAGTCTGACTATTTGAAATTGCAAAACATAATAATAAAATAATTAAAATATTTATTATCTTCTTCACCCTTCTCACCTCTTTATTTTATTGATTTCCATCCTCATCTACTTTTACAATGTAAATATCACAACCTTTCGCATTAAAGGATTCTGTTGCACCAACAAGAATATATCCATCTTCTGTTGGACATATTGCATTTATCCTATCTGATTTATCTCCCCCATAATTTTTCATCCATAAAAGTTTTCCTGTCTCATCAACTTTTGCTAAAAATCCATCAAATTGCCCCTTTTCTTTCTCCATCATTCCTACCATCATATATCCCTTTCCATCGTTGGATGAAATTATAGAGTATGCTTCATCTTTCCCTTCTCCCCCATATGTTTTCTCCCATAATAGTTTTCCTTTTCTATCCACCTTTATTAGATATATTTCTCCTTTTTTGCCAAAGGATTCAGTATAACCTACTCCTAAATATCCTCCATCTTTTGTCTCTATCACAGAATATATGGCATCATTTCCTTTTCCTCCATAATCTTTACTCCATTCCATCTCTCCGTTTGGTTTTACTTTCAAGACAAAGGCATTTGATGTATATTTATCCTTCTCCTGACTTTCTCCAACCACAACATATCCACCATCGGATGTTTCAATTACATCATAGGCTCTTTCAAATCCTGGTGTACCATAGGCTTTATTCCATAAGAGTTCTCCATTTGGATTTAATTTCAGAAGATATACATCTTCAAATCCACTTCCAAAGGATTCTGTTATACCAGCTATGATATATCCTCCATCTTTTGTCTCCTTTATAGAATTTCCCCTATCATATCCATTCCCCCCATATGCCTTCTCCCATATCTTATTCCCATCTTTATCAACCTTTAAAACATATACATGGTAGTAAGAAACGCCAAAGGATGATGTTAAGCCAGTAATTACAAAATTTCCATCTTTGGTTTTTGTCATTGACACCGCTATATCATCACCTGCTCCTCCAAAAGTTTTCTCCCATTCTCCAAGTTTTAATAAGTAAATATCTGCTCCTCCTTTTCCAAAGGAATCTGTCCATCCTGAGACTATAAAATTTTTGTCTGGCGTTTGGGCTACTGCTACCCCTTCATCCCATCCTTTTCCTCCATATATATTCTTAAGATTCACCACATAAATATTGATGGTATCTGTTGAGGAAATATTACCTTTATATATGCCTTTTACTGTTAACGTGTGAGCTCCATTTAATATATTGTTTGTATCAAAGGTTAACTCAAAAGGCTCTCCATTTGTTTCTCCTATCTTATCTTTATCAATATAAAATTCCATCTTTTCAAAATTATTTTTGTCTAATAGATTCACCTTTATCTTTATAACTCCTGAGACTCTATCTTTATCCTTTGGTGATACAATGGATAATTTGGTGATTTGTTTTGGATTATCAACCTGAACAGTTATCCTTGCAATACTTGTATTTCCTGCTTTATCATAGGCTTTTACTAATATGATGTGTTTTTCAGATGTAAATTTTGTGGTGTCCCAAGTAAAATTAAAGGGAGATTTTGTCAATTCTGCAATCTTTTTATTATCAATGTAGAGCTCAACCTTTGCAACTCCCACATTATCTACCACCTGTAAACTTATAGTTATAACTCCAGAAACTTTTGCTCCATCTTTTGGAGACAAAATAGTAATCTTAGGTGGAGATGTATCCTTTTGGGAAAAGGAAAAGGATAAGATTAAAAGAAAGGTAATTAATAAGAGGAGAGCTTTTTTAATATTCATTTTTTACACCTCTTTTCTAACAATTTCACTCAGGAAAAGATTCCATATCTTCTGGATAAATCATCCACTTTCCATTAATCTTGATAAGTTTTATATAACTTGTGTTTTTTCCTCTATCTCTTGAATCTACCATTACTTCTAAATATGCTTCATCCCCTATAATCTTTTCTCTTACTATTTCATAACTTAAAATACTTCCCTTTAAAGTTTTAATTTCATCTTCATTTGGCATTTCAAAATCATTAGTTTTTATCATATATAAATTGATTGCTTTAATAACTTCTCCTCTATTGAGTAAACTAATGAAGTTTTTAACAACTTGAGAAGGTGTATTACTATAAATGTAAAAGTAATAATATGCTCCAGCTAAGAGTACTAATATTATCAATAAAGGGATTAAAAAAATGGTCTTTGATGATTTTCTTTTTCTGAGATTTATTAAGTCATAGCCACAATTATCACAAAAATTCTGATTCTCAGTGATCTCTTTTCCACAATTTGGACAATATTTCATTTTTTAACCCCCCTCCTTGATATCAGGATAGATAACCCAATTTCCTTTCCAATTTTTAAATTTCACAATGGGATACTGATTTTCATCCAAATCATAAATAAAATCTGGGCTTCCCTTAAGATCCAGTGGTACCTCTTGAAACCCTTCTTTATGTATAAGGACATATTTAGGGATAGACGATTCTGGAACTTTTCCCTTTAGAGATAATAAAAGCTCACAGCCTCTTTTTATGGGAAGACCATATTTTTCTCTTCCAAGGGTATAAGGTGCATAATGATAAATATAATAAGGCAAAATTCTTCTTTGATATAATTTTAAAATAAGTTCTTCTAATACTTTCTCATCATCATTTATTCCTTTAATAAGGGGAGCTTTCCAAAAGATTATTGGTCTATAACCTACTTTTTCAAAAAGCTCTAAAGCCATATCAAATTCATCAGTTATCTCTCTTGGATGAACTATATGAATCTCTAAGGATGTAATTTTATATGCTTTAAATATCTCTATTAATGATTTATTAATTCTAAAAGGATTAAAGGAAAATACCCTTGTATTTATCTTTATATTTTTTATGCTCTTTATCCTTTTTATGTCAAAAAGGATTCTTTCTAAATTTTTATTATTCAATATTAGAGGATCGCCACCACTTATAATTATCTCTGTAATTTGAGGTATATTCTTTAAATAATTTATGGTTTCATCCCATATATCTTCTCTTATCTCCTTATGGAATCTCCTATCTAATACCCTTGATGTTAAATAACAGTAATTACAATAACTAAAACATTCATTGGTTAATCTTATTACTGCCTTCTCAGGATATTTATGATGTAATATAGGAGTTGGTAATTCTTCTGGAAGTTCCCAATTTATAGAGCTACCATTATAACAAAATTTTCCCCCTATCTCTTCTGAGTTGAGATAGCATACCTGCCTCCAAATGGGATCATCTTTTTTAGGATTTCCCAAATCGTCAAGTTTTACCAATGACAGGAAATAGGGTGTAATTTTAAAATTAAAAATCTTTATATATTCCATGAATTTCTGTTTTTCATTCTCTTGAAGATTTGGGAAAAATCTTTCTATATCTTTTATATTTTTTATGCTATTTTTTATTTGCCATTTCCAATCATTCCATAAATCTAAATGAATATCTTGAAAAAGCCAAAATTTTTCCATTAAAACCTCCTACATTTTAGTAGGAAAAGGAATTTATTCCCTCAAAACCAAAAGCCTTTAATTTCAAAATTATATTCTTATTGGAATCCTTAGGATAACTATCTGTAAAAGTTAAAAGATATTGATTCTGAATTTGAGTAAGAAAATTAGTATATAAGTCCTTTAGAGCTTTAGAATTAGGAGCCTTTAAATATTGTCCACCTGTATTTTTTGCTATTTTATCAAGATCCTTATCTGCATCTACTGAAAAGCCTTCTCCTTCTAATCCTATCGCATATATAGGGATTTTACTTGATTTAGCATAATTTATTAGTAAGCTACTATCATTTTCAGGAAATCCACCTCCACCACCATGTTCTGATGAACTGCTATTTTCTCCTCCATCAGTCATTACTATAAGAATTTTTCTTTGAGTATTTACCTCATTTAAATCATCAATTCCTCTCCAGATAGCATCGTAAAGAGGTGTATCTCCATCTGCAGAAAGCTTTTGTATATTCTCAAGTAAGAAATCCTTGTCATTAGTAAAAGGAACATCTATAGAGATATTTCCCCCAAAGGATATTACCTCTATATTTCCACCTGAATTTGGTTGAAAATACTCTTTAATAAATAATAGGGCAGAGTTTATAAGGTCTGATATAGCTCTACCTTGCATACTTCCACTTCTATCTAAAACTAAAACAATAGAAGAAGGAATATCTTTTGAAATACTTATTTGGGAAATATTAAAAGAGGGGTTATTGTTATTAATTGAAAATTCAAAATTTTCCTTCTTTAAACCTAATACCGCCTTATTTGTTTTTGCATCAATTACTTGAAAATATATTTTTACCTTTGGATATTCATCAAGATTAATATTATTCACAATGATATCCAATTTTTTAGCTGATATAGGAGGTAAAGATATATACCCTTCCCCAGAAAGCCTTGAGGTCCTATTAGGTTGAATTTCTACTGTAGATACAAAGGTTTTGTAAGAGGGATGAGAAATTTTAACGCTATGATATCCTGAAGGTAAATTAGATATTTTGAAATAGCCTCTCTTATCCGTTCTTGTAGAAGAGATATTCTCTACTTCAACTAAGGCATCCTCTAAGGGTATATATCCAAAGGGAATATCTTTATATGATATATTTAATTCTTCTACTGAGCTAACAGGGGCATAAACATATCCTTCTAAGATGCCTGAGAAAGATACAGGTTTTAAAATAAAATCTACATAATTTACTTTTCCCTCTATTATTTTTACCTTTTTCTCAACTTTCTCATATTCCCCCGGAAGCTCTGCAATAAGAATAACATCTCCTTTTGGGGCTTTTTCAATAGTGTATTCACCGTTATCATTCGATATAGCACTAATATTCTTATCTTTTATGAATATATTTACACCTTGAATAGGTTCTCCAGTTATACTTACTACTTTTCCTGATATACTTGTCCTTAATTCTAATTTAACGTTTATAGTAATGGTATTTGATACCCCTTTATTCCCTGCTAAATCATAAGCTTCTGCCCTAAGGGTGTATGTTCCGGGAAGGTCTATAGTCCAAGTATATGTAAATGTTCCTTTTGAGAAAAATCTTTTCATAGGCACATTGTTTACAAATAGCTCAACTTTTTTTATAGATTTATTATCGTCAACATGAATTTTTATCTCCTCTACTATCCTTTTTCCTGCATTATCAACAATATATTCTTTACTTTGAGGTGATAATATCTGGATAGAAGGGAGAGATTTATCAAAAATATACCCTTGAATATATAGAAAGAAGAGTAAAAGGGAAAGGAAGATAAGGATTATTGAGGAAATTAAAAATATTTTTCTGAATTTTTTTGGCTTTTGCAATGGATTTTCTGAAGATATCTCCTCTAATAATATCCCACAATTGGGACAATATTTCTCATCTCCCTCTAATGGGCTTCCACATTTTGGACAATAGGGCATAAAATCTCCCCCTTTTATTTATTAAAATTTAATTATGGAATTCTTGGATATATACTCTTTTATGGTAATTCCTTCTTCTTCAACCTTTTTATCTGCTAAAAGCTGTAAAAATTGATCATTATAAGGATCAAGATAGGGCTTTATTAATTTAAGGGGAACAAGGCCTGCTACCTTTTGATCAGGAAGCATTATCATTAAAAGGTCTGTTATTTCTGTGTCAACTAAATTCCTTGGGATTAACCAGATAATTTGTTCACTTCCATCTGTTGATTTAATCACCTGAGGAACAATAATTTTAACAAAAGAGGCTTTAAAATCATTAGAAGGCAACAAAAGGGCAAAATCTGCAAAACTTTTTCCTTGAGGGAATAAGAGTATAAATCCAAGATTAGATATGTTTTGTTTTAAAGCTAAAATATCTGAAGGAGCAAGCTCTTTTATCTCGGGCTTTACTACAGGAACTTCTGGTTTTGTTACAGGTTGAGGCTGTGCTGGCTTCTCCTCAGGTTTGGGAGCTTGAGGCTGTTCTTGTGGTTTAGAAGTAGCTTCTTCTCCTATAGTAACAGGTACTATTTCTTTTAACTTAGCTATTTTTACTTGTTCAAAAACAAGAGTATTAAGAACCTGTTCTGTTAATACCTTATTTATAGAGTTGTAACTTTTTTCCGGTGCTATCAAAACAAAAAATATTAAATCCTCTCCATTTGATGTCAAATAAATATGTTTTATTGTATTAATATTTCCTTTAAACAGGGTTGTTCCAGTACCCTTACCTTTTACTACCAAGCTTGCAAATGTATTTTTTCCCAAAGATATAATTTCACTCTTAATTATAGTTAATGTTTTTTCATCTTTAAATGGTTCTATTAAGAAAGGAAGCCATCCTTCGGGGGTGAGAGAAAAATCTGTCTTTTGAGCAGTAACTACAAGTAAGGAGTCAGGAGTAGGCTTAAAGGCTTTAAAAACAATATTAGGATCTATGTCTGTCTCTATTTTTCTTATATCCACTTCTTTCCAACTTGAAGGTACCTGAAATCTAAATTTAAATGAGCTATTTCTATATGTTATTTTCTGATCAGATAAGGCAATAGATGATAGCAGCAAAAATATTATAAAAGTAAAATATATAAATCTGATTTTTTTAAATTTATTCATATTTCCTCCTTTTTAAGTGATGAGGGGAGGAAGACCCTCCCCATTTGTAAAATTCTATTTTGTTTCTTTACCAAATTCAGTTGTTATAGTCTTCTTCTGTACTTGCGTCTCAACCTTAACCTTAGTTTCTATTGAAATTGGAGTTTTAACTTCTTTCTTAGCTGTCATAGTTTGAGTCCAAGTTACAACTATATTTCTTTTAGCGTAGTATAATGTTAATGTTAATTTCTCGTCTTTTTCACTCTTTATACTCCATTTTTTATGCGCTTCATCTAATGAACTTGTTGTACTATCTGCTTTTCTAAATACAACAACTCTTTTATAAGTTTCCCGTATGCCATCATATTTAAGGTTTAAAAGAATTATAGGAAGATTTGCATAAAAGGTATCATTAAATTCAACAACCTTATAGCCTTGTTTCAAAAGCTCTCTTTCCTTTTCGCTTACTGGTTCATAATTTTCTTGTGCAAAGGAAACTACCAGTAAACTGATTAATAAAATTGCAGATAGAATCAATACAAACTTCTTCATCTTAAAACCTCCCCTAATATAAAAAATTTTGAAACATAATGAAAAAGAAAGATTATTTTGTTTTTATTTCCGTCATCACCTCCTTTTTAGATACCCTTTAAAAACCCCTTTTAACTTTTGAGTTAATTCTATATCAATTCCATTTGCTTAATACGCAAAAAATTTAAGCCAAGGAGAAAATGAGAGAGAAGATAGATTTTTACAATAAAAAATAAAAAAGTTAATTTTTAAAATTTTTAAGTAAATATTGTTTTTTTATGAGGTATATTATATAATCTTTTTTGTAAATTTCTAAAAGGGGATGATTTTTTGTCACGCAAATTTGGATGGGGAGAGAGAAAACTAAAAGTTTCCCTCACAGATTATTTTAGTCAATTCTTAAGGGAAAAAATGGAAGAAAAAGGATATAACACAATTTCTCTCGCAAGAAAGCTGGGAGTTTCACCATCAACAGTTAGTAGATGGATAACATGGAAAGAAGAAGAAAGATTAATGCCATCTCCTGTAATGCTCTCAAAAATTGCAAAGGTATTAAATTTAGATGATAATGAGATTAAAGAAATACTCTCAAAAACAAGAACATTTCCAACTTTTGAAATTACTGGAGCTTTTCCTCCTGAACCTGAATTTTTATCTATAATTTTGAAAGATGGAGATAGACACCTTTATGAAGATCGTTTAAAAGTAGCTTATTATCTATATATGTTCGTAGAGGATGTATTGAATTATTTCTTTATCATAAATGGAAAGGAATTAAAAAATGAGTTTTTAGAAATTTACTTACAAGCAGAAACTGCATTAGCATACTTAGATTCTGTTTTCCATAATCTTAATTCATTTAAAGATAGAGTAGAGAAAATTGAAAAATATGTAAATACTGAAAATTTTCCAGAATATTATTTTTTCTATAGGTTCTTTGCTTTATATAATAATTTGTATCCCAAAAATACTAAAGAGATAATAGAGAAAATTGAAAAAGAAGCAATAAAATATGATGGATTTGATAAGGAAAGACCAATATACATACATAGAAAAGAGATCTTAGTACCATTATTAAAAGTATATAGAGCATCTATTTGTTCTTCACTTTTTGAGGCTGACACTTTAATAAGTTCAGCCATTGATGAACTGGACAGGAATGCAAAAACTTTTTATACTAAGGGATCTATTCTTAATGCATGGGGAAATATAATAGTAAGCTATAAGAATGATAAAACAAATCTAAGAAGAGCTATTAATTTATGTGAAGAGGCTTTAAAGATGATTGGAAAAAGGCAAAGAGAATTTGAAAAGAAAGGAGCATGGTCAGAAAGTAATAAAAGCTTAATAAGTCATCTACCTCTCCAATATAATGCTTTGATTTCTTTAGCAAAGCTCTATCTTAGGAAAAAAGACTTTGATGGGGTACAATATTATGCAAAAGAAGGACTTATCATCGCTGAAAAACTTGGCATTGAACATAATATAAAGGAAGCAAATAAACTATTGAATACAAGTACAAAAGAGATTTTATCTTTTCCCTAATTAATCTCTAAATTATGGAATATAAATATACCTTTACCCTTTCATCAGGATTAAAGTTTAAGCCTGCCCCAGCAAAAACAAATTAAAAATTATTAAGAGAATGTTATAAAAATTCTTAGATAGGAAAAGAAAATATTTTTAAAAAGGAAGTTTTAAAAAGCCAAATTAAAAGAATTTTTATGTTGAATATCTCCTCCTCCCCTTTTCACATTCCCAAATACACTCTCTATTCTGTTTCTTTCTTTATAGATTTTTTCATCTTCTGAATATCTTTTTGCCCTTTTCCTTCTTTCGTCTTTTACATCTATCCTAAATGTTTCCTTCACTTTTATCGCTGGCTTTATTCCTCTATTCTCTATATCCTTTATTAATTCTATACTGTCATATGCTTTATCCCCTATAAAAATATTCACCATTTAGCTTTATACCTCCCCCTATAATCTCTTTCGCTATCTTTACTTCACTCTCATAAGCTTTCCCTGCCTTAACCCCCATCACTATGTTCTTCTTTATGTCTTTCCTTACCCCTATTATCACCCCTACCCTTATGTGGGACTTTATCTGTCTTATCTCTTTCCCCCTTTTTATCCTTTGATTGTATTTTGTGTTGTATCCAAATCCTGTCCCATCTACTACTATGTATTTATATCCCTTTATTTTGTATCTTTTCTCTACCTCCTTTCTTACATATTCTAAAAGCTCCTCCATTATCTTTTCATCTATCTTCTTGAATCTGTAATGAAGATTTGAGATATGTGGTGCTTTCTTTATTTTTTCCTTTAATTCACTCCTTAGATCTCTAAAAGAGAGTCCTCTTGATAGCATAAAAAGAAGAGAGGTGTAAATAAGTTCATCTGAGTATTTCTTTGGCCTTCCCCTCTTTTTCTTTGTTTCTTCTGTCTTTTTATCCTTTAAGAATTTTTTTACTATTTTTCTTATTTCTTCAAAAGGTATTCTTTCCATTTTCATAGGAAACCAACCTCTTTTTCAATTTTTTTCTCTCTTCTTTTTTATACAACTATATCCCTATTATTTTCAAGCTTGTCTATTTTTTAAACATTCTCTTTTAGAAGATTATCTGGAGATAAGACCTGAAAAAAGAGAAAAATTTGAAAAGTATATAAGAAATAAAAATATTTTTATTGGGCCATGGTATGTTCAACCCGATG
>Ga0207433_10006244_pt1 | contig 20770 bp, 28 predicted proteins | sample YelNatPaOPGAMG01_FD_187559 | JGI IMG/M metagenome (GOLD analysis project Ga0207433, IMG submission 187559) | Hot spring thermophilic microbial communities from Obsidian Pool, Yellowstone National Park, USA - OP-RAMG-01 (SPAdes) (version 3) | ecosystem: Environmental > Aquatic > Thermal springs... | reverse complement strand
ATGTTTTGGAGAGGATACGGTTTTAGAGGACGCCATAACTTGAGAGACCCTCTTATTGTTGAACCTTGGAAACTGCCGTGGGATTGTAAGATTATATTATGTGATTATGATGTTTACGACCATCCTCTGCCAACAGTACAGTGTGACGCACACAATCTTCCGTTCCAGGACAAGAGTTTTGAAATGGTTGTGTCAACAGAGGTTTTAGAACATGTTGTTGACCCTAAAAAGTTTGCTAACGAAATAAGAAGGGTTGGAGAAAGATATATTCTTACTACTCCGGCGATAGAGGATAAGATTTTAAGTGATGAAGAGGAAAGTGAAAGGCTTTGGCAGAACAATCCTTGGAGGATAAATTTAGTTAAATCCTATTCTGATAAAGAATTTTCCCACCATAAACATCTTCACATTTTCAATGAAAGAGAGTTGGAGGAACTGTTTCCTGACGCCAAAATATTCTTCTGCTTCAATAGGGTAGAGAATACAAGATTTTTTGCTATATTCAAATAAATTCTATGTCTTCCACTTCAGCAAATGTTGCGAGAAACTTTTTCAAGTAAATGTTGTCTGTTATCTCGTTAAGGAAACTTTTTTCTGTAAAATATTTGATGAAGTCTAAGGCGTCTTCTTTACTGAAACCGGGTAAATAGAATGCGACAGGACATTTTTCGTTCTTGCATGAAACAAGTGTCCCATTCTTGAACCTTAAAATTTTTTTGGTATGATTGCACTCGTGTTCAAAGTATATGATGGCACCTTCACTGTCCTCTGAAACAAAAAGCTTCATATATGTTTTTATGAAACTTAGAGAATATAAGGTTTTCCCTTTATTTACAGCCTCTTCCACCTTTCATATAGTTCCTTTATCTTTTCTGTTGGCAACGTGTACCATTCACCGTACCTTTTCTTTAGATATCTGTAAAATTCGTCAATCTCCTTGCATTCTTGAAGTTCTTCCTTGCTAAACTGTGGAGGGCTCATTTTAAGCTTTTTCATCAAATACGGTGAAAGAATTTTACTGTACACTTGAATTTTCCAAGAATAGAATCTGGTTGAAAGGCTTACATCGAATGCGAGAAACGGTATAAAAGATTCTGTGCTAGCATGTATTCCCTGAACTAGTTCAACACCTTTTCCCCTGTCAAGATGTCTTTCGTCCACAAACTCTTTTAACGATGAAGAGAAACTGTATGTTGGACACTTGTCGATGAAGGTGCTTGGAAACCTTCTATCATTTACCATTGGCTTCAATATGTCCATATCCTCTTTTGGCATCATATTCTATCACTTCCATAGTATCATGTTTTCTATTTATAAATTTTTTTCTCTGACTCTATTTTATCCAGCCATTGGTTTATACATTTTGACACAGCACCTTGGACAAGAAATCTTCTTAAGTTACGGTTAAAGTCTTCCTCTAGAGACGGTACAGAGGAGATTGGCTTCTCTATCACCTGTTCTCCTTCACCCATATCATATCGAATGCGTAGAACATAGTTCAGTTGCGACCGAAGTGGACTATCTTTTGGATATGTTCCAGAATTTTCTACAAAAAGGATTTCGTCTCCGATAGTAGGTTCTCTTATCTCCAATGTTATCTTCAATTTTCTTTCCTTCTCCATCTTCTATCACGCTTGTTTTTTCTTCTGTCATATTTATAAATTTTGTTAATATATTTTTGATATAGGAGAAGGATGGTGTCATACACCTTTTTTGTCCGCTTGTGGAAAAACATATATTGTCTTCTTTGACAGGATTATGTTGATGAGGCCTAGAGAGTTTAAAAACTATCCTTCTCTTAGACAGTATGTTACTGCCATGGTTTGGCTTGGAAAAAGTAGGAAGGAGATTGTGGACGAGCTTGTTAGAGGCGGATATCCTAGAGAGAAGGCTACTATTATTGTTTCCGTTTACCTTTCCCGTCTTAATAAAAAGTTTAAATAGAGTCCAGATTATTTTGTATTTATGCAAGTTCCCAAGACTGTCAAGATTACTGACAGGCTCTATAATGATATCATGATATTGTATAAGTTGACGAAGGAGACGGGTAAAGAGTCTGGTGGTATGCTGATTATTGGTGCACACGGGCATCTTGGTGTCGTGTCACTGGTGGAGGGAGAGGATAGGGAGATTGTTTTAGAGCCTGAAGAGGAACTGTTTGAGAATGAAAGGTATGTTGGAACATTCCACTGTCATCCTATCACTAACCTTCCTTCTACTGGAGATGTTATATCATATCTTGAGGACGAGTTTGAGAAGGTTATGATTGTCTGCGGTGAAGACAAGAGTATTAACATGTGTGTTAAAACTTCTAAGACTCCCGTTGGAGACTTCACTGACGAGATTGAAGAGTATGAGCAGGAGGATATGGTGGAGATTGCTGACAAATACTTTTTCCTCTTTTACAGGGGCTATGGTACTGAGCTTACTTTACAGAATGAGCCTGAAGGTTTCCAGTCCTTGCCTGGTGTTAAAGATGTTGAGGAACTGTTGAAGGACTTGGGTATTGAGGGTCTGCCAATGTATCCTGAAGAATATAGTACTAAGAAGCAGTAACATTTATAAAAGGGTTGTGTTAGAGGATAGGATATGATAGGTTAGAGGTTTCTTTCTTCTTCTTCTTTCTTTGTAGTGAGTTCCTCTTCTGGAACATGAAGGGGAATGATGTAGGCGGAGGTGAAGTGGCTTCGTTTCAAGGGAAGGTGCTTTTCTTTTTTCTTTTCTTTTACAAATTTTCTATTTCTTTTTTCTTTTAAGACAGGGTCAATGTCAAGTGTCAAAGTGTACATTAATAAACTTTTCTAGACAAGAAGATAATATGTCAAAAGAACATTTTGACACTAGAACACTTTGACACTTTTAACATTGACCTGGACACTTTAAAGAAAAGGAAAAAGAGATAAGAAGAAAAAGAAGATAAGAATGTAAAAGAGATGACAAAGTTTATAAATGATTTCCTTCTATTCCTTTGGCATGGAGGTGAAATGTCTTGGGTGAAGTGTCTCAAGAGCATAGGTTTAAGGAGAGGATGGCCATCAAAAGGTTCACGGAAGACAAGGAGCCTAAGATACTGTCGTTGCAGGAGAACGAGAACGGTGAACCATTCTTTTCAATTTTGGCTGGAAAGAACAGGATTGCCTTCAAACTCTCTAAAGGAGAATGTGCTGAACTCGGTATCAAGCTTCTAATGTACGGTGCTAAGTAAACTTTATATAATGGTCTTGAACATGAAACACTTGTATGAAAATTTGGATTACGGGTATAGGAGGTTGTCTTGGAAGCACTTTAACCAGCACATTTGCATCAAAAGGCTATGAGGTTGGAGGAAACGATATCCTGAGAAAAGAAGAGGCTTGGAGACTACATGACATAATCTATCCATTCAAATACGTTTGGTGTGCGACAGAAGACTTGGACAAAAGCCTTCTAGAAAAATATGATGTGGTCATAGACTGTTCAATAGGGTTTCCAGACAGGCCGTTTGGAACACAGTCTCCAATCAAAACATTCTACGACAACATTCAACCATCATTTTTTCTCCTAGAAAAGCTGAGGAGAATAGAAAAGAAACCTCATCTCATAACACCCTCTAGTTTTAACGTCTTCTATGGCCTCGACAATCCAAAGATAACAGAGAAGACACCTGTACAGCCTTCAACATTATACGGATACACTAAAGCTTCAGTCGAAATGCTTGTAAAATGCTATGGAAACACATTCAATATACCATACACAATCTTGAGAGTAGGAAGTGAATATGGAGAAAAGGGAAGATGTTATGATAAGGAAACAGAAATCTTAACCGATGAAGGATGGAAAAGGTTTTCAGACTTAAAGGGAAACGAGTTAGTTTACACATTAAATCCTGAAAACATGGAAATAGTTTTACAGCCAATCAAAAGAATTTACGAATATGATTATGAAGGAAAAATGTATCACATCCACAATTCTTTCATCGACCTGTTTGTAACACCCAACCATAAAATATTCTTCTCTCCTTATTATGGAAAGCCCAAACTAGCACCTATTGAAGAGATGCTCACATACTCTTATGTAACACTCTTTAACACTGGAAAATGGAAGGGAGAAAAGAAGGAGAAAATCTACTTTAAACGTAAAATAAGAAAATGTAAAAAATGCGGTTATATAGGAAAACATTTTAGAGCAAAAGAACCTAGATGCACCAAATGTAGAAGTAGAAAAGTAGAAGTAGTTGAAGAAGAGGTTTCATATCCAATGGAAGATTTTCTAAAGTTTTTAGGATTCTGGTTAGGAGACGGCAGTCTAGGAAAAAGAAAATCATCTGAAATAATAATAACTCAGGTTAAAGAAAAGGAAAGAAATGAAATTTTGGAAGTCTGTAAGAAGCTTTTTAACGACTCCACTATAACAGTAAAGAAATATGACATTATAGTTCATAATAGGCAAGTGTTTCAGTGGCTATTTAATGTTGTAGGCAAAGGAAAATTGGAGAGAAGAATACCATATGAGATAAAAAATCTTTCACCTGAACTTCTTCAAACATTAATTGAATGGTATTCGAAAGCAGATGGAACAGACTATGGAACAAAGTTTACCATTTATACATCAAATCCAAAAATGAGAGATGACCTGATGGAGGTTGCCTTGAAAGCCGGTTTTTCAGCAAGATGTATAACAAGACCAAAAGGTTCTTCTTCACATTTGAAAGACGGTAGAGAAATTGTCCCAAAATTAGATAATTATCAAATCTGTATTACAAAGGAAGTAGGCAATAACCTGGTTCTGGAAATCAAAAAGATTATGGATGGAAAATATAATTATAATGGAGAAAAGACATGGATAAGACAAGAAGATTACAAAGGAAAAGTTTATTCTATCGAAGTTCCCGAATACCATGTTATTTATGTTAGAAGAAATGGGAAACCACTATGGTCTGGAAATTCAGACGAGCTACCTCACAAGATAATCTTGTACGCTTTAAAGGGAAAGAAACAGTTTATTCTACGTTCACCTAAGGCAAAAAGGCTGTGGACATATTCGGGAGACGTGTCATCATTTTATCTTAAACTGATAGAACACTTGAACGAGGTGAAAGGTGAAACACTTCATCTTGCAGGAAACAGGGGAGACCAGATAGTAGAAAACATTGAACTATACAATATCATAGTCTCTCTAATAGACTCTAACATGGAATGTGTTGAAGGAGAATATGAGGAGGGAGAAATGGTACACGGTAAACCAATAGATTTTACAATAGACAGCAGTTACACGAGAAAACTTTTGAACTGGAGCCCACAATATGATTTAGGAGAAGGTCTTGTGAAAACAATAGAATGGTTTAGTAGAAAAGCATGGAGGTACAATGTTTAAACATCTATCACCTTATCAACAACAAACCTCATATAGTCTGTGGCAATAAAATCTCCTTTAACAGCCTGAACCTTGACAACATAGTTTCCTAACACAGCATCTTCTGGAACAGTGTATGTTCCAACATAGGATAGGTCAGATTGGATAACACCATCTACAACGGCAACAGGATTATTGAGGTCAGTACTCAAATAGACATAGAACTTGAGACTGTCAACAGCAATCCTTTGATTAGAAGACGCTTCAATAACAGACGCAGTAAAATAGACAGTATTCCCTGGATAAAAGTGGCCAACCAACGACATAAGACTATAACATGTTCACCCACTATTTAAGGTTTAATCTTCTGGACAGAATATTCTGGTAGGAATAAAAAAATAAGAGGATAGGATTTAAACCTATCCCCACCTCACCTTACCTCACCAAACTTCACCCTACCCTACTGCACCAAACCGCACTCTACCAAACCGCACCTCAACACATTTCATTTTACATTTTCCTTTATAGGAAGAAGATGCTTTGAACACATTTTTAAACTTTTTCTTCCACGATACTGATGACCTTAAACTGTCCAAACCCATGCTTTCTATTTGAACCGAGACCAATTTCTCTACCACCATATTTTAAAAGATAAAGAAGATAATCTTTGGACAAGGTTGTCCTAATATGAAATGTCGCCTTCCACTTGCTAATTTTTGGCTTAACACAAATTTCGCAAGTGAACGTAGTTTTACCAGAAACAAGTGCTACTCTTCTGTCAATATCATAGTTTTTAATGCCAAGGTCAATCTGTTCCTCTTCAACCCAAATTCTTCTCGCAATCCATGACACAGCCTCTTTTTTCTGTTTAGAGACAGAATATGATGCGGCATTCAAAATCATGCCAATAATCCATTCTCTTGGAATATACAGGTTACCTTTCTCGTTCCTGTAACAGTGGATTTCAGCAATCTCCTCTTCCGACATCCTTTTCGTGTTAAGATTTTGTCCAACAAACCTGTTCATCAAAATGGGTGTTACACCCTCAATTTCCACCCTAAACCTTTTCTCATTCAATTCCTCATCCGATGACATTAGACTAGACTTTGACATAAAACCAAAAACTTCTTTCATAGAACATTCACCTCAGTATACTTGGAACATTTGATGCAGAACTTTCATGATAGAATAGTGTAACATTCTCCTCTTTCCTCTTTTTCTGTCTTGGCATATCATATTTGACCCTAACCACCTCATCCTTTGAAGAGACAGAAGATTTCATAGGACGCCTACCTCAGGAGGAGGAATAGAGAATGTTCTAACATCGTGTTTCCAGACATCATTGTCTTCTACCTCAAGAACCGTGTAACCAAGTTTTGGAACAAGAGCAAGACCTTTCTTGACAAGATACGGTGTTCTCGCCTGCCAACAGGGATTCACCCAACCCATGTTAGAAGAATATTGGACGAAAACATAATAGTGTGCATGGCCTCTAACAATACACTTGTACATTCCAATCTCCTTCTCATTTAACAGTGAAAACATCAGTTCTCTTGCAATGGCCGTAGTCCGATATTGCCAAGCTGAAGAGGAGACACTAATATTATGTGACACATGAATTTTTTCCCTAGAATTTTGTGGCTTGAGAATAAGTTCCCAACCCTGATATGTACAACCAAGTTCTCTCGCCAACACCTGGTCAGCATTCAAGTTTCCTTCAACATGATATTCGCTTCCATAGACTGCCACACTCTTGTCAAAGTCTATCATTTTCAAAAGTTCTAGAGCACACTGTATCTGTTTATCCACATCAGTTGACCACATTTCTCTACCATTACTGTTTTTTCCAACACCATCAATAATGTCTCCCATTAGCACGAGAACATCAATTTTGCCAACATCTTTAACCATCTGCTTCCAGTAACCGTAAATCTTTTTCTGGAGATTAGATGCAATAGTGCTCTCAAACTTTGGCGGCATCAGAGCATACGAGCTTCCAACATGCATGTCTCCTACAAAGAGATATTTACTCATCCTATCATAGCCTTAAAAATTTCGTATATTTATACTTTTCCAAAAATTATTTAATTTTTTTGAAACAAGCATATTCTTTAAAGAAAGAAAATATTGGATTTCCTTTTTCTTCTGGAACAGTGTACGATATCTTGCCCCTGACCTTGACAGGATGGAATATGACATTTTTTCTATTCGCCAAAAAGACTATTGCCTCCTCAACAGTCTTGAACTTTATTTCTCCAAGATAGTTTAAAATATTCTGTGGTGCACTGAACACTCCAACAATCTTCCAAGAAAACCCACTTGAAATAACAAACCTTTTAATCTTGTTCGATAAAGAGAGTTCGACAGAAAAATCGTTGTCACAGAACATTCTCTTTATAGCAAGAGAAGGAGATTCCCACATTTCCTTCAAAAAATCTGGTTTCTCGAACCACATGATTGGCGTGATAACATACATTGGAGAACGGTATGAGAAGGTTTGGAGAACATAACTTATTCTGTTAAAAATGCCAAGGTTAACAAAATCCTCTTCCTTCTCATGGGGTTCAACAAAGACAGAAAATGCTTTCTCAGGCTTTTTTTCAGCAATATACTTTTCCCAGAAACCAAAGTTTGTCCTATTCGCTAGAACAGCAACCGTGTCAGTACCAGAATGTTCAATATAATGTTCCCAAAGAAACTTGTCACCATACTTGCTTAACCACTTCTGGTCATATCCGTTTGAGAGAATAACCAATACCTTATACATGTTTGAAAGGTTATAATGCACCTTTTATAAGTTTTTCTATAACAAGGGTGCATCATATGACAAAATAATAATGTTTATAAAACAGTGTTAGGAAAGGAGAGTCCGATGGAAATGTCGGAAGAAGACAGAAAAAAGTTTTTGGAAAAGTATGGGAAATTCTTAAATTCTGACACGGAAAAGGAAATGGAGAAGATGCTTTCCAAAAAATTTATGGAGAAGAAGCCCTTGAAAGACCTTGAACCCAAAGAACAGATATTTGACAGAGAAGTTTTGATAATGAACAAGGTTAGCGAGAGAAGTTATCCCATGTGTCCAATTTGCAGGAAAAGGTATCCTGACCATGAAGTAGGCTCTAAAATCAATTGTGTCAGCAACTACTGTAAGGGTGCGGAAGTTGAATTAGTTGAAGGAAAGTCTGTAACCTACACTGCCTCGGATAGTACGGGTGGTGTAATATTGATTATAGGTACTGAAATAGTGGACGTAAACAGAAACCTTGAAGGATATGTGGCGAAAGTTTCAGGAAGCGTTGGCACAAGAAAACTTAATAGCTATCCACAGTTTCCAGTCATCTTTGTCAAGAAAATAGTTTTAGACTACAACATCTTTGACCAGGAAACCCTAAAATCTTTTGAAAAGGAAGAGGAGAAGAGAGAAGAAGTTAAGGTAGAAGAGAAGAAGGAAGAATGGTACACTTCTCTTGAAAGCCTCTTTGCACTGTTCCAGAACAAGGTTTCGGACAAGATAATAAGCGATTGGCTAAAGTTACAGAATCTTACGGAAAAAGATGTAGGAAAATATATTGTCAAAAACCCGGATGGAACATGGTCTCTTAAACAATAGCTTTTAAGGTGAAAACATGGGCAAGATAACATTCGAATACATTAGACCACTCTTTCACCATGTAGAGTTCAAGGAGAACATGGAAGACTATTCTATAACATGCAAGATTTTCGAGTGCAAGCCAACATTCTTTTCCCCACCAATTTACGTTATAGACAGGAAAGATATTATCCATAGTAGAACAAGACAGGTTGCATTGAAACAGATTTCGGAAAAGGAGGTAAGTGACATGTTTTCTGGAGACGAGAGAAAATATATTCTCCAGTATATTTCTGACCCAAGAATAGACAGTTGGACAGATTTTGTCAAATACGTTTACGAGACAGATTATAGTTTCGATGTCAAAAGTCTTGGACAATATCTTGACGAAAACCTGATGCCGAACCAGAAATGGAATGAACTCGTCTCCAACCTCCTCTCATACAATGCTAAAAAGGATGCAAGCCTCCTAAAAGTCTTCAAGGCCACCTTGCCCAGAGGTTTTATAATGAGGTTCATGCCACATTCTCTCCTCATTACTCCACCATCTTGTGGGAAAACAGAATTTTATGAAAAGATTGGGAAGAGAGTGGATAAGCTGACGAGACAAACTCTTTTGGGAAGCGTGAGATGGGTTGACGAAAAGAGTACTGGACTTTTTCACGAACAATATTATCCTCTTATCGTCGAACAAGTTGAAAGCCAGCAGGTGGAAAACCTTGCAGGATTCCTTCTCTCGTTTCTTGAGCTTGGAAAAAGTATAGTGTCAGGCGGAGGAGCGGAAATGGAAGTGAAGGGAGCATGCAGTTTCATCATAACATCCAATCCAACAGACTTAACCTCTTCCCGAAGCTCTGTCCTCAACACAATGATAACCATTCTTTCAAAGAACACTCTTGCCCTGGGAAGAAGATTTGGTATCATAGCATTTGGAAACTATCAGCCTGTTCAAGCGTCAGAATATGATGATGTAGCACATGCGAGTATAGTTGAAACATATAGGAACATGGAGGAAAGAGCTTCTATGACACTTTCCCAAATATGGAATGACAAGAAGGTTATGGAATACTGTTTCACTTCAATAGGATACGATGACAAGGTTGTCAGCCTAATAGACAAGTGCGAGATAGACACTTTGAAAGGTTTTCTTAAAACGTTCATTAGACACGGTTACCCTCACACGAGAGGAGGTTCAGTGAACATGGCGATAGTCGACCTCCTGCCAAGAATCCTTTCTTCAGAACTGACAGGTTTACCGGAAAAAGAGAAGTTGGTTGAAGAGGTTATAGAAAGGGCATCATCTTATGTTGGAGAATTGAGGAAGATAAACGAGGACAGTATCACTTATGCTCTCCAGTAGCCTAAAGATAGAAAAATGGTTTTGGGAAGAATGTGTTACATCATTATATAATCCTTTCCCACGTGACACTGGAAAATTCCGTTATCCAAAATCACATAACATGAAAGAATACCTCTTCTATGTTCTCTCTTCTGTCCTCAAGAAAGAGGATGCGTATGTAGCATTCTACTCTGATGAGGAGATAGAAAAGGGTGAAGTGAACAGAATATTTCTTGACATAGACAGCGATAACGTGAAAGAAGTTTGGGAGAACATTAAACCTTTTGTCACAATCTTTTGGAAGAACATGCACGTCTTCTTTAGCGGGAAAAAAGGCTTCCATCTTTCCCTCTACATAGAACCAGTATCATTTAAGGAACTTCAGTCTAACAGGAAAAGATTATACGATGTACTTTCAACATGGTGTCAAACATATCTTGACGCCCAAACTTTTCTTGACATAAGAAGAATATACCGTATCACTTTCACCTACCATTCTAAGGGAGGAAGATGGAAGATACCTGTCCATTGCACATGGAACATTGACAAGATTCTTTCTCTCGCAGAAAACCCTGAACCAGACATATTTAAACCTCTTATGAGGAAAGTTGAGGCTGTAAACTATAAGATTTTCTTGAGAGAACCGTATGAGGTGATTGAGGAAAAACTTTTTTCATTAAAAGTTTAAAACATCATTTTAAACAAATAAATTCTATGGTTTCAAAACAGAACATGGGATACCTAATCTCATTCCTACTTGGAATAGTCTGTGGTATAAAAAGAGACGTTTTAGAAGAGGAAGACATTCACCACATTTTCTCTCTCTTGGAAGAGGAAGGGTTCACAATAGACGAGAAAGTGTTGAAGGACATAGATGATGTTCTAGAAAAATATGATGTTTACGGTCTCGCACAAAAAATATGGAATGGGAGAAAACAGGCCTTTTACACTTAGCGAATATATTTTCCCGTCCCCTCTGAAGCAAGTGTAGAGTAAATGAATATTGCTAATATAGTGTAGTAGATGCTAAAGGCTAAAGAAATGTAGTCGAACAAGAAAATGTTTGCTCCAGAGATTGAGAAGACATTTTTCAACCAGGGCATGACAAGAAACCATAGTATCAGTTGACCAATTATTGGAATAAAGGATAGGATGAAAACGGAAAGACATATGACAATACCGTATCCTGCACCCATTGCAAGAGAGTAGAGAAGATTAGACTGTGGGCTTGAAATATTACATACTGCACCAAGTGTTATGAAGACTAATAGGAATGGCATTGTAATATCATATGTTAAGGTTGTCCTCTTTTCCGACATACCATTATAACCTCGCAACCTATCTTTTATAAAGTTTTCTATTCTGGTGGGATATTAACAATCCTATCCTTTCTTATCATCAGCTGTCCTCTTGCCTTCATTATCAGAACATATGGAAGAAGCCTTTTAACATACGCTTGATAAATTTTACAGAAGGTTTCGGGTATAACATGCATGTCCTTGTTCATGTCATAGTTTACTGCCAAACATCCTCCATTACACATTTCCTGAAGAGGGCATGTGCTACAATCTAACGTTTTAGAATATGGTCTCACCTTCCAATATTCCTCATTATATTTTAATCTTATACTCTGGTCTATTCCATTGAACACATCTCCTATGACACCACTTTGAGATGAAACAAACCTGTGGCAGAGGTGCAGTTTGCCGTCGGCACCCATTGCGAGACTTCCTTGTGCAAGACCACATCTGTATCTCCATTCAAAAGGCTGTCCTGAAATCAGTGGCAGAAGGTCTTGAAACGGTTTAAGAGAAACCATATGATGTGTGTGAATAATATATTGTGCGACCTTCTCAAGCTGGTTCATATATTCTTCTACATCTTCATCCTTCCATTCAACCTCATACACTGGGTCTATTGCGAGAGTAGTTAATCCCATTCCAAAAAACTCTTTCACGTCCTCGTAAAGGTATTTAACGTTTCTTGGTTCAACAGTCCACCTGATGTTAGGAGAAGGATTAATGTACTGTCTAACCAACTTGAGACCTTTCATTACATCATCCCATGTTCCTTTTCCATTCTTGTAGACTCTGTTCATGTTATGGCTTTCTCTTCCACCGTCTATCGAACACAAGATACCGAACTTTCTTTCTCCCAACCATTTAGCTTTCTCTTCATCTAACAGAGTAAGGTTTGAGGTGAGACCATAGTGTGCTATAATATTGTTTTCTGTCAGAACATTGAAGACCTTTTGAATTGTATCAAATGAAGTGAGAGGTTCTCCTCCGAAAAACCATATTTCTGGATTATCAATCATATACTTTTTCACAAAATTTGGTAGGGCGTTGATAACCTCGTCTGAAAGGCTCTTGTTCGGTTGATTGGGATAAAGTTTGTAAATGAAACAGTACTTGCATCCCATATTACACAGTGCCGTATTCCATATTGTTATTCCTTGAAACTTTTCTGGAAGCTGGAGAGGCTGTTGTCTTCCTCTAACTTGACATGTCATAGGCTGTTGAGGTGGTGGTATTTGCTGTGGTTGCTGAGATGGTACAGTTCCAATTTCACACGAGAAACATTTTTCGCATGTGTAACAGTTTGTGCAAATAATACTCATACATCTTTCTAAACGTTTATGAGGTTATATAAAGTTTTTCTAATATGGTGACGAATTACATATTTGGCATGTGTTGCAAGAATAACATGGATAGCATGCTTCACAAGTATTATTACACAATTGGCATGTGACGCATGTTTGACATGTATTACAAGATTGACATGAGTTACATGAATAGCATGTAGTATTGCATGTTTGACATGTATTACAGATTTGGCATGTATTACATATTTCGCAAGACCAGCATTTGTAAATATTACTCAATCTCTCATCACCTCAATATATTCCACATGTGTTACACGTTTGGCACGTGTAACAAACATTATAACATGCATAGCAAGCTTGACATGTCTCACATGTATAACATGTTGTATTACATGCTTGGCATGAATTACATACTTGGCACGTTTGACAAGTACCATAACATGAATAACATGAATAACATGAATTACAGGATTGGCATGACTCACATTCTCTATCGTAAATGTTTATTGTCCTAACAGCCCTCTGGTAAATATTATATGCCATATTCCCACACTCCCAGCCACTGAGTGTACGTTGTTGAAGTACCACTGTTCGCTACCTTAACATAGCATGTGTGCATTCCAATAGAAAGGGGAGAGGAAATGAAGTTGATTTCTCCTTCCAAGACTGTTTCAGTTGAACTTGTTGTCGAAAGAGTTAGCCTTGGAGAACTTTCACTGTCAAAATAGATTTTAACATATCCTGTGCCACCAGAAACCCATGCTGAAACAATAACCCTCCATCTGTCTTTTCTATTAAATTGTGTTACTGGAAAACGGAACTGTTTGACTGTTGTATCACTTGTTCCAGAAGCAGACTTTTGAGTATCATCTACTGCAATCAGTATCCTTTTTTCAACCGCCTCTGGAGACTTAACGTATGCCAAAACTATTTCACCTATTTAGTGTAAATTCCATCCCATCCAACATATATTGTGCCGCTTGGATTCGCTATCCTAACCCAATAGTTGTAGTTCACGTGAAAAGAGAATTTAGCATATACTCCTCCTCCCGTCAGGGTATCGAATGTAATTTGATTTGTTCCATCTGTCCATATGAGGTTGATTGTTCCACTTGCATAGATGTTGTGGACTGACGCTTCTGTTCCAAGAGATGGTCTAAGGTCAACATAGCTTCCTGATGCCACTGACACAAGACCAGAATATACGTCTCCTACGCCCATACTATTGTTTTCTTATCCTCTCCACTATTTAAATTTTATAGGAAAAAAGTTTATAAATGTTCTTTTTCTATTAGAAGACGATGGCAGAGGATAGGATACCGAAAGAGGTTACCTTAATTTATTTTCTCCTATTCTCTTTCATATTATATGGTCTAATGAAATCTTCTCTTGTCCTAATTCTTTTTCTTATCCTTTTCCTCTTTTACTCTACATATTCTTCCTTCCGCACAAAGAACCATGAGGACAAGAGAGCCTAAAAAGTTTTTTCTGTCAACGACAACCTTGTCTCCTACAATAAAAAAGTTTTTTTCAAGATTATCCCACCACATGTCAAACCTTGAATCTCTCATCATTTTCCTTAAAATCGTCTTTCTCCCTGCACCGTTTGCCATGAGAAGGATAATGAACTTTGTAACCTTCTTGTCCTCGAAACCAATTATTTTTTCTGTATAAAGTTCTTCGACAAGAGCGTTCGCCTCACGTATCACATCATAACATATATAAATCTCATATTTAAAGTTTTCTCAAAAAATATGAGGGTGAGAGGAAGTCAAGAAAAAGCCTTCTTTATCTTCTCCTTCAACATGGAAGAATATCCTGAAATCTTTTCTGTCCCATGACCGTTTTCTATGATAATGGTCGGGAGAGCCATTATACCATATGATTCAGCTAACCTTGTTCCCTCGCTTGTGTCAAGAGAAATTTTCTCATACTGTAACCCCATTTCCTTTAAGACTTCCTCTGCTTTAGGACAATAGGGGCACCTCGGATGGCTGAAGAAGAGAATTTTTTCTGTCATAGGTGTGCATTAGGTAGCGGAAACAGTTTTTTAAACTTTTCCTTCTTTTGCCCTCTTGTTCTTTTCCCAATTTTCTATAAGGTTTTCTGGTTCACCGAAACCGAATGGAGCAATCTGTCCTTCAATAGGCTCGTTTGGCTGAGTATAGACTACATGTCCTAACATAAGATGTTTTGTCACCTCAGTTGCATCTTTCAACTTTTCCCTGCATGTTAAACATGTTGGCATACATTATCTGCCTCCTCTTCTCATATATAAACTTTTTATTTGATGTCCATTTTCTGGACACCTTGAGCCCTAATCTGTGACATGTACCTTTTCATGTCCTCTATTGTGAAAACATTGTATCCCACGTGACCACACACTAGTTCAGTGTCAACTACTGTATTGTATCCGAACATGCTACATTTGTCGAAAAAGTAGTAGTCTTCGCTTTGAACGTCTGAAACACAGAATGGATATGGAAGGTCTTGAAGCACTCTACGGAAGATGAGAACACATCCGAAACCCATTGCGTCGGCGATAACATATCTGTCTGTCCAGCTTGTGATTGGAACATAGGCGTTGGCACTAACCTTCTTCAACATGAGAGGAAGATGTGGTGGAGACTTTTTGACAAGCAAACCAGAAGAAATGTATAATCCCGTCTCTTTCTGTGCCCTGAGAAGAGATACTATGAAATCGTCTGGGACTATAACGTCATCGTCTAGGAGGAGAAGATGTGTGGCATAAGGATAGTTGATGAGAAATTCTGACATGATAGTGTTTCTGCTCACGTTAACAGGCTTGTCGAAGTTGAGGAGAAGGTCTTCAACTATTTCACCATAAAGCATTCTTATCCTCATAAGTTGGACGGCAAAGATTGTAAGCATCTTATCCTGTGTGCTGACGCCAACCACTATCCTTGGCTCGTAGCCTAAATTCAGTTCCCTTATCTTTTTAACCATATCTTCACCCAAACCTACCACCTCTCACCATTCAACACCTTCTCATAAACTCTCAAATATCCTTCCCCCATCTTCTTGATACTAAACTTTTCCCTTACATATTTTGCAACATACTCTAAATCTAATGACTCAATATTATGTAGTGCATCTAAAACCTTCTGTTCATCGAACACTGGTTTCGGAAACCCCCAGATATTGTATTCCATGACAGGTTCACCGCTTTCATCTCTTTTGACAGGGATAACGTATCCTGTTTTTCCGTCTTCAATAATTTCCCTCATTGAGTTGCCACAGAATACAAATTTTCCATTTCTTTCTACTAGAAGATTATGATTATCTGCTACTTCAAAACACCATACTTTACCTTTGTAAAATTTTTGTGTTATTCTATCCCTTGAGACTTTTGTAGTTCTTTTTTTAGAAAATAGTACTCTATATATTTTATTTGACATTATAACTCTACCCTTAATTTCTCCACCTTTGCGTGGTTCTCTTATTCTTAACTTGACAGTCATACCAAGTTTTATTCCAATATCAACTAAATCTTCAGCTAGTTTTTTAGAAGATGTCTCTATACCATAAAAACTACCACTTTGCATCCACCCATCTCCTTTCATTATGCCATACCACAGGCTTCTAAGATAGGTTGCGTCTAAGGATTTTATAAAATCTGGAATAAATTTGGATTCGGCACCAGTACCAAATAAACTAAAGAAATTCGCTAACTCCCGACTAAAAATATCTATTACATTTTCTCCATCTGCATGATGTAAGCCCATTCTATCCAAAATTTTTATTAAATCTGGTCTATATTTATCTGTTGAAGGTACACAGAAAGAAATTTTTGTCTTATTTACACAATTATTTCTTGCAAAGCCAATCACTCCTTCAGATAAATACCAACCACACAATTCCATGAAATCATCTGGTTGTATTTTTGGAATAGAAATTTTATTTCCATTTCTATAAATATCAGTGTGTGGTATTATTTTATTTAAATCTAAAGCTTCGCCCTGCCAAACACCAGCAGTTGGTATCTTAAATGATGAAAAATTAACGATGTTTTCAGCTTTTTCAAAGGATAAGTTGTCATTTTTCTCTATTAGAAGATTGTGATTAGGAGTTATTAGTAGAGAAACATCTCTTGTTTCTATGTTGATAAGATTTCCACAGAAATCATATTCGAAGATTTTTGTAATTGGTTTAAGTTCTATTTTTTTGGTAATTGGATTAAGACTATAAACTAAATCTCCAATCTTACATTCATGATATTCTTTTAATCCCGTGGGTGTCATTACTCTTGTATCTGGTGTATAACAACCCATGTCCAATGCTATGGCAGGCGTTCCAACCCAGTTTGCTTCAGGGACAACGAGGCCAAAAGGTTCAGGCCATGCTGGAAAATTCAGTAGACACTTGGACTGAGACAGCATCTGCATCTTCCTCTCATGAGATACTTCACCATGATATGTCCATTTGCTGAAAATCTTGCACTCTTGGGCCACGAGGAAAGCATATCCTATCTGTTCATACTCTAGCCTTCCCGCTATCACGTTCAATGGAATATCATGTTTTTTACAAAATTCTATCACGTCAAGCAATCCTTTTTCAGGATTAGGTCTACCTAAGGCTATTGGAGGAGACACTTTCGCAACCCATCTTGTTATAGGCTTTTCAGGATACTCTATACCATTGTAGCATACTTCACATTTTACACCATATCTTTTCTCCAGCCACCTTGCATGAGATTGAGACAATGCTGTCCAACATGGTTTCGGAACTTTCAAGTCCGGTATAGCAATAGTATGTGAGCTTGGAACATAGGGAATCTTCCTCTTCTCAATTTCTTGAAAACATGCTTTAGAGTGGCTGTGGTCGTTCACGATGTCAGGTTGAAAGTAGTCTAAAACTTTTCCAATTCTTTCGGCCATAACAATTCCTCCACCGCTTTCCTCTTTCGAAAGTATTGGAAACACTTCTATCTCCTTATGTGATGCAAACGTTCCTTCTACACCGACTAATCCGACAGTATGGCCTAGTTCATGCAATGCTTTCGCCAACCAGAACGTTATCCATTCGATGCCACCGTATCTTGGATAAGGTGGTGTTGGCAAAACTTCTGTGGATATTATTAGAACCTTCATATTGTTTTAAACACATTTTCTCTCTTTTATAAACTTTTCTTATCTTTTGTAACCGAGCAAGAGAATGAGCGTGTTCAAAATGTTTTTTAGAATATTGTAGGCTTTCTTGACACTCTTTTCCACGAGCACATATGTCTGGAAAACATTCTTTTTTATTGAAAGAAGCTGTCTGTTTTCCATGAGAAGTCTAAGGTATGATAGCATGTTTGTTGCAAGAGAATAATATGTTCTCATTGAACCGACAATAACCATTTTAAGAATTTCTCTGAACGAGAATGGAATAAACTTCTCTGCTATCTTAAGATATTCTCTTAACTTGAACACTGTTCTCCAAATCAAGTCTGTGACAGAGAACGATGCTTCCATAAACAGTGTTCTAACAGTTTTTGAAACACCTTCTACTGTGAACATGAAGTCTGACAGAAGATGAGCAAATCTTGTCCTCAACGTTTCTGTTGTCTTCATGAAACTGTAAACGGTTTTTGTAAACGTCTTCTGTAAAGAGAATGAAACATTTAACCTTTCAACAAACATTCTCAGATAGTGAACTGGAAGGAAAATGTATTCTCTCGAAGAAAAGACATCATATGTTCTTTTTGTAAATCTTGTAATCTGGTATTCTAGAAATCTTATTTTATCGTAAACAGTCTTTTTGAACATTTTTGAGATTGTGTCAGAAACTTTTGCCCTCGTATAGAAGATTGTCTTGAAAACTGTGTTCATCATTTCTTTAACATATATCTTCTCTTGAACGATTTTCATGTATCTGAAGATAATGTTTCCAATATAGTCTCCTGTCCTAAAGAAGTCGTAGACTATGAAACGGTAAAGTCTGTAAAGGGAAGAGGATAATGTTTCAGAAACTTTGAACCTTTCAATTTTGCTTAATAGAACATTTTTTCTTATCACATCCGAAACTTTTGTAACATCAAAGACTATTCTTCTGACAAAACTTATTTTTCTTACAGCATCCGTTATCTTGAAACTGTCATATAATCTTCTTGCGGCAGAACTTAACATGTTCAATGAAACACGAACATTGTCTACTATGATTTTGGAAACTCTTGTCCTCAAAGAAACTGTCGCCTTCATGAAATCTGTTAACGGTCTTATCGTGTAAGAAATCTTTTGAAGTACTACTGAAACTTTCAGGTTCTCGAAAACGAATCTCTTGAATGAACCGAATGTTCGAATGAAGTCTATTGGCTTAAACCTTTCTGTCAAGAAAATTCTCCTATAAACTTTCAACCAGACATTTTCTGATGCCTTGACAAAGTCTCTAACTATTCTTACCCTAACAAAGGATGTGAGAAGAGATACAATGTTCGCTTTGAAACTGTCATACATTACCCTCAAACCATGCCATATTGTGAGAACATTCTCTTGAACTGATGCTACTTCACCAAGCACTCTATAAATTAATCGGACTGGAACAAGTTTTCCGAGTTCAGTAACCTTGCCCAAAGAATGTTCTCCAAACTCTGTCACAATATCATAGTATACTTTTTCACCGTATTCTGTTAGCCTGAAAATGTAACTCCATAGACGCTTGTAAAAGTATATGAAATTGACTTTGAAAGATTCTGTCAACATTTTGAACTTGAAGAGGAAAGATGGAAGAGAAAAGATTCTAAAGACTTCTGAAACAATTTTCTTGAAACTTAATTTTGTAGCATCAGTTAAACGGATTGAAAGGACAAAAATGTATTTGAGAGAAGCAATAGAAGAAGTAAATGAAATAGTATCCTTGAACCTTCTTGAGAAAGAAGATAATGTCTGGGAAAGGAATTTTATACTCTCTGATGCTGTTCTCTTTATGATGTTAATGACACGTTCTCCATATTCTGTTACTGAACCTAAAGAAATTTTGCCTGAAGAGGACACAATATTGTAGAACACGTGTTCACCATATTCTGTTAACCATATAACATAGTGGAAAACTTTCGAAAGAAGAAGAGAATTAACTTTCATGAAATCATAGAAAATCTTTTTTGAGATGGAAACAATATAATATGAAATTTTAGTGAATTCTATCCTTTGGAGAACAAACATCCTTCTATAAAATTCTCCACTTTTTAAACCTTCAAATTTTCTGAAAACAGTAAATTTTTTGAACACCTCATTTAATTTAATGACATCTGTTCTTGCAAACAGTATCATCTTCTTAATTATCTCATTTTGTTTAATTCTTTCGATAAACATCTTCTTCATAACATTGATAACACGTTCACCATATTCAGTTAAAGAGCCAAGTGAAATTTTTCCTGTCGAAGTCACTAAGTTGTAGAACACATGCTCTCCATATTCTGTTATCCAGACGACAAAATGTATTAGCCTAGAATAGAAGATTCCTAAAATCTTCATTGGTTCAGTAAACCTTCTTGTAAAAGAAAATCTGGTGGCAAGAGAGAATGATATTACATCAAATAATCTTTTCACGAACCGTAGAGGATATTGGATAAACTTTAGACCTTCAACTGAAACTTTAGTGAACACCTTTTTCATACTCTCAAGTGCTTTGAACTGTTCAATTGCCTTCTTGATGAAATGTTGGCTTGAAGTGTAAGAGGTTTTAAGGTAATCAAATAATATGGCTGAAATTCTTGGCTTGGGAACGATTTTACCAAACTCTGTTACAGCATCAAACACTCTCTCTCCTACCTCGGAAAGAAGGTTATTGTAGACGAGTTCACCATATTCTGTCAATTTTCTGACAAAGAAAACGAGTTTAGAGAAAAGGAACGAATTTATCTTCAGTGTCTCGGATACAATTTTTCTTGTCATTGAAACTGTTC
>Ga0207433_10006242_pt1 | contig 20772 bp, 18 predicted proteins | sample YelNatPaOPGAMG01_FD_187559 | JGI IMG/M metagenome (GOLD analysis project Ga0207433, IMG submission 187559) | Hot spring thermophilic microbial communities from Obsidian Pool, Yellowstone National Park, USA - OP-RAMG-01 (SPAdes) (version 3) | ecosystem: Environmental > Aquatic > Thermal springs... | reverse complement strand
CCCTAATAAATCTAACAACTTTGGACATGGTTTCACCATAGATAAGGAGAGAACCCCCAAATAAAGCTTAAGCCCAATTGACTGGTCAAATAAGAGAATTAAACCACAAGCTTAAGTTTACAAGACGCCTACTTTAACCGAAAAGTTTTTATATTCTACTTCTTGGTAGATTTGAAGATTATGATTACGGATGATGTTATTGAGGAGCTTAGGAGGATTGTTGGTTCAGATAGTGTTCTAGTATCTTATGAGGATCTCTACTGCTATTCTCGTGATGCATCTTGGTATAGTGGTATGCCTGAAGTTGTTGTTCGCCCCCACTCTACTGAGGAGGTTTCAAAGGTTTTAAAGCTGGCAAACAGTTTAAAGATTCCTGTAGTGCCTCAAGGCGGTAGAACAAATTTAACCGGTGGGGCTATCCCTATTAGGGGCGGTATTGTTATAGATATGACTGGAATGAATAGAATTATTGAGATTAGTAGGGTAAACATGATTTGTATTGTTGAGGCTGGGGTTGTTCTCGGCGTTCTTGAGAAGGAGCTTGCTAAGCATGGCTTATTCTGGCCTCCAGATCCTGCTAGTACTGATTCAGCTACTATTGGAGGTATTCTTGCTGAGGGTGCTGGTGGGCTTAGAGGGGCTAAGTATGGTACTACGAGGGATTGGGTTCTTGGACTTGAGGCTGTCCTCCCAACAGGTGATGTTATAAATACGGGTTCAGCAACTCTTAAATGGTCTACGGGATATGACTTAACTAGACTATTCATTAGGTCTGAGGGGACCTTAGGAGTAATTACTAAGGCTATTTTAAAGCTTAGACCACTTCCTGAAGCAATTGTTAGAATGACTGCTTTCTTCAATAGGCTTGAGGATGTAGGTGTTGCTGTAGGTAAGATATGGGAGGCCGGGGTTGTTCCATTGATAATGGAGCTTCTTGATAGGGGAGCAATAAGATCTGTTAATAGCTATCTTAACCTTGGACTTCCAGATGTTGAGGCTATGGTTATAATAGATGTAGATGGTGTTAAGGATGAGGTTGAGAAGCAGGCTAGTAGGGTTGAGAAGATCTTAATGGAGGCTGGAGCATTTGATGTTAAAACTGCATTGACAAAAGAGGAGATGGATAAACTATACCTAGCACGTAGATCTGCTTATCCATCACTGTTTAGGGTTTTTAAGAAGACAGCTATACCTGATGATACGTGTGTACCAATAAGTAAGCTTCCTGAAGCTCTTAGAAGGGCTAAGGAAATATCTGATAAGTGGGGTGTCTACACTATCTTTATAGGTCATATCGGTGATGGAAATATGCATCCAGTCTTCTGTGTTGATGTAGCTGATCCCAAGGAGGTTGATAAAGCATTGAAATGCTATGAGGAGATATGTAGAATGGTTTTAAGTCTTGGCGGAACTATTGCTGCTGAGCATGGTATAGGTATTGTGAAGAGTAAGCTTATTGAGGAGGAATGCGGCGGTAAAGCTATGGAGATCATGAAGGCTATTAAAAGGGTTTTTGACCCTAACAACATTATGAATCCGGATAAGTGGGTTTAGGTGGTTATATGTCTCTTCCAAGCTTAAAGAAGCTTAGGAATGATATATACTTCTGTATACGATGCGGCTTCTGCAGGTCTGTATGTCCCGTTGTCTCCGAGAAGGATATGGAGGAAACTGTAGGGCCTAGAGGTAGAATGATTCTTATTAGGGGGTTAATAACGGGAGATATTAAGCCAAGCGGTAGGGTTGCTGATAAGATGTATATGTGTACTGGATGTGCTTATTGCCGTTTAAAATGCCCGCCAGGACTAGAGGTTGACAATATAGTTTTAGCTGCTAGGAGAGATCTATTTAGTTTAGGAACACCTATACCTGAAGGGCATTTAGGGGTATTGTCAAGCCTAAAGTCTAATGAGAACCCGTTCGGCGAGTTGAGAAGCGAAAGAAATAAATGGATGAAGGGTTTAGGTGGGTTGGCTGATACAATGCCTAAATCCAGCATATTGTATTGGGTTGGATGCACTACATCATATACTGCTCCGAACATAGCTTCATCCATGGCCGGAATCTTTAGTAAGGCAGGTATTAGCTTCAAAAATCTTGGAGCATCTGAAAAATGCTGTGGATATCCGTATTTGCTGATAGGTGATGAGGAATCCTTTAAGGAAAATGCTAAAGAGGTTGTTAAACAGATCTCTATGGAGAATGTTGATACTGTTGTAGCAAACTGTCCTGGATGCTATAGAACATTTACTGAGCTTTACCCTAAGTATATAGGCCCCCTACCCTTCAAGACTTTACATTCATCCCAGTTTATCGATAGCCTAATTAGGGATGGTAGGATTAAGTTCAGTAAACCTATGAATTTAAGGGTTACCTATCATGATCCATGCGATCTAGGTAGGCATGCAGGCATCTATGATCCTCCTAGAAACGTTATATTATCAATTCCAGGCGTTAATCTTGTTGAGATGGAGAGAAGTAAAGCTGATGCTAGATGCTGCGGTGCTGGAGGTGCTTTAAGACTAGCCTTCCCGGAGGTATCAACCAATATTGCAACTACAAGAATTAAGCTTGATGTCGCCCCTCTAGATGTTGAAGCTATAGTTACAGCATGTCCAACATGTGTAAGAAACCTTAAGGATGGTGTTACAATAGCTGAAGCCATATATGATGTTAAGAAATTTGATGTTCTTGATCTAGTTGAGCTTGTTAATAAAGCTATTGGGTAGGTAGATGCCCAGCTGGTTTGAAGAACATAAGGAAAACATTTCCAAAGCCTTAGAGAACGATATTCTACATGTAGCGTTAAGTAGGCTTACATCAACATTCTCATCTGCACGTATAGCAGCTATTAAAAGGCTCCCATACTACCAATACTATAGGAAGAGAGCTAGAGAAGTTAAATCCTGGTCTATAGATCATCTTCCCGAACTTATAAAATCAGTTAAGGAAGCTGTTGAGTCTCTAAGCGGCGTATTCTATCTAGCTAGGGATGCTGAGGAATGTAGAAACTACATATTAAAGATATGTTTAGATCATGGGGCGAAGCTTATTGTTAAGTCGAAGTCAATGGTTACTGAGGAAATATTTCTTAATGATTTATTGATGGATAGGGGAATTGAAGTTGTTGAAACAGATCTTGGTGAATGGATAGTTCAGCTTAGAGGTGAAAAACCATCACATATAGTTGGTCCAGCTCTACACGTACCCAGAGAGGAGGTTGCTAAGCTTTTCTCAAAGATTACCGGTAGGCTGCTTCCACCCGACAATATTCCGCTTCTAACAGCTGTTGCTCGTGAAAAGCTTAGAGAGAAGTTTGTAGATGCTGATATTGGTGTAAGCGGGGCAAACGTTATCGCAGCTGAAACAGGAACTGTATTTATTCTTGAAAACGAGGGTAATGCAAGATTTGCAACAAATGCTCCACCAGTACATATATGTGTATCAGGAATTGAGAAGCTAGTTCCAACAGTTGAGGATGCTATGCTTATTTCCCGCGTTATTGCTCCAAACGCTACAGGCCAGCTAATGCCTGTATACATATCATTGATATCAGGTCCAAGTAGAACAGGAGATATTGAAATGAATCTATCCCTCGGAGTTCACGGCCCCAAGGAATTCTATCTTGTACTTATAGATAATGGAAGATCAGAAATGATTAATGACCCTGATTTTAAGGAAGCCTCCTACTGTATTAGATGTGGTGCATGCCTAAACGAGTGTCCAGTATATCGTGAAATAGGTGGGCATGTATGGGGCTATAGATATATGGGTGGAATAGGGGCTGTATGGACTATGTTTACACATGGGCTTGATAAGGCAGCTCCAATAGCTTTTACATGTGCTACATGTGCAAGATGTAAAGCCGTATGCCCAATGGAGATAGATATACCGTCGATGATTGTTAAGCTTCGAAGCAGGCTACTGAAAGCAGGATATATACCTCCACCATTCATTAACACTATTGAAAGCCTTAAATCATACAGTAACCCCTTCGGAATCCAAACTAGGAAGGAAATAGCTTAAAATAAAATACTTCACGTAAGCTTCAGGCTTCAAAACCAATAATACCATAATCCCCACTACATACAGTACCTTATATTTAGCCATTTTTTATATGAGTTTCTACGTGTTTGTTTAAATAATCTATTATTGTGAGTATCCTATCACTTATACGCTGATATCTTAATGCCTTAATTAGATTTGTTCTTAAATACGTTAAGCTGTTAAGTTATTTAAGGATATTCGTAGTAGAAATATAAATCTACGTAAGGCTTATGTAGCTATTCTCATTATAAGTTTGGAAACATTTATATTCTCCTTAATATAGTTACCTTATGAATTCTCTTGATTTAGCTCGTGGTATATATGCTCCAGGTAGAGCTATTCTCGGGTTTACTATTAGGGTAGTTAATAAGCCTGGTGTATTGTGGCGTATATCTAAGGTTTTCAGTGATTTTAATGTTAATATTTTAGGAGCTACAATTTCTACTCTTACACCTGAGGTTAGTGAGACAACTCTCTTCTTCATTACTGACTTCACCGGTTCCAGTATTAGCCCTAAGGATGTTATTGGTGAACTATGTAGGCTTGATTTTGTTCTTGATGCTGGTGTAGCTGTAGGGGAGATTGAAGGTGGGGTTTTTGACGTTTTCCACTTCCCTCTTACAGTTCATGATGTGAGATGTATTATATTAACTGAGCCTGCCTTAAGGGGTATGGTTGAAACTTTAAGACGTGAAATGGGTTTAGGAGGTGCTGCTTTTCTCTTTCATATAGGCTCATTTGTAGGGGCTGAGGTAGCGAAGTACTATACTGGGAAGTATGGTATTAGGGATTTAGCGAAGATGTTTACGTTAATGAAGTATTTAATAGTTGCATGGGGTTGGGGGGTTGTAGTAGATGTTAGTGTTGGGGAGGCAAGGATCTTGTTAAGTGTTAAGGGCTTGTGGGAATGTAGTCTTTATAGTGGTTTAGAAGATTCTCAAAGCCACTTTTTCAGAGGCTTTCTATCCGGATTCTCATCAGCAATACTTAACACTCCTACAAGCGTATCTGAGACTAAATGTATTGCTAAGGGTGATGAATGCTGTGAGTTTATTATAGAGAGGAAATAGCTGAATCTACCTGGTTTTAAATTGCTTAGCTGCTTTAACTATTGCTTTAAGGTTTTCATTAGCTACTCTTGTTGGAATAGCGCATTCAGGCCCTACAATGTTTACACCAGCTTCTAGAGCGTGTTTAGCCTCCATCATAACGTCTTCAGGCTTACCGTAGAGTAGGGTTTTTGGATTGTTTATGTTTCCCATGAGTGAAATCTTATCCCCAGCAATAACCCTAACTTTTAACGGGTCTCCGCATTTAGAGTCGAAGTGGAAGCAGTCAAATCCTGTTTCACGTATGTATGGTAGTCGATCAACAGTATCACCGCATATATGTAGTATAAGTGGTGCCCCCACCCTTCTTACAGCTTCTCTATGGACTTCAAGCAGAAACTCCCTATAGGTTTCAGCACTGACAAGGTCTCCTGTTGCATGGTCTGGCCAGCATATAGCATCAGCTCCAGCCTTAACCTGTGCTTTAGCAAATTCAATACTTACCTCCTTTAATAGTTTAATCCATTCCTTAAGCAGCTCCCTCCTTATTTTACTCCATATAAGTGTACGTTTAACGCCAAGTATGTGGAGGCATAGCGTCCATGGACCCATGGTTTTCCCAACTATTGCTACGTTAGGATATCTCCCCCTTAATATTTCTATAGCTTCAAGAAGAGCGCTTGTAGTTGGCTTGTATAGAAAGTCTTCAGGAACTCTAAACTGGCTAGGATCCGTTACTCCAAGCCCCTCACGGCTTACCCCATCAGGCATCCTATATTTATCACCCCAGTTAACCAGGCATCCAAGCGCTGCTGCTTCAAGCCATACGCTGAAGTAGGGCATTATACAGTCGAAGCCTATGATTTCGTAGGCTGCTGAAGCTAGCCCAGCTATTTTTTCAGGTATGTAGTGTGCTTCAGGGAAGAAGCATCCTGTCTGCTCCATCTGCTCAACAGTAGCTACGCTTGTAGCACTTCCTGCAGCTGGTCTGTCAACTCTTCCGCCAAGTACTGCTGATAGAAATCTCTTACGTGGGGACATCCACTCATCAGCTTCACAGCTCATCTAACCACCTCCACATACTTCTTACATATTTCAACAGCCTCAACAGCATCTAGACAGTACACGTCAACACCAGCTTCCTCAGCAAACTCCTTAGTAACTGCTGCTCCACCTACTATAACCTTAACCTTATCCCTAAGCCCTTCTACTTCAAGCTTTTCAACAATCTTTTTAATTTCAGGTAGGGATGTGGTAAGTAGGCTTGATAAGCCCAGTATATCCGGCTTAACCTCCCTAATCTTCTCAATAAACCTCTCAGCCGGAACATCAACTCCTAAATCCACAACCTCAAAGCCAGCTGTTTGAAGTAGGGTTGCTACTATTCCCTTACCTATATCGTGAATATCCCCCTCAACAGTTCCTAACATGACTTTACCACGATACTTTTTAGCCTCCTCAACGCTTAGATACGGCTTCAAAACCTCTAAAGCTTGACTCATAGCCTCAGCTGATACAAGTACCTCAGCTACGAAGTATACTCTACTTTCAAGAAGCTTCCCAACCTCAACCATTCCGCTAGACATAGCGTTAACAAGCTTCAGGGCTGGAACCCCGGCTTTAATAGCTTCCCTAGCTGTTTCCCTCGCTCCATCAATATCCCCCCTTACAACAGCCTCCCTAATTTTATTTAGAAATTCAGATTCATCCATTTCAACCACATAGATAGCTGTAGTAGCAGTATATAAACTATTTTAGTCTACTGATAATTGTTGTGAAAGTTTTTAAGTTTGCTTTTTATTTATTGCTATGGCTTTAAGTAGTCTTTTTGAACCTATAGATGTTGGATCTATTAGGGTTAAGAATAGGGTTGTAATGCCTCCAATAACGACAAACTATGCCTCTACAAGTGGGGAGGTATCTGATCTGTTGGTGAGGCATTACGTTGAGAGGGCTAGAGGCGGGGTTGGAATGATTATTGTTGAGGCCTGCTCAATCCATAAGTATGGAAGAGCTTTCCACTGTCAGCTTGGGGTTTTCAATGATGGGTTTAAGCCTGGATTAGCTAGGCTTGCTAGCGCTATTAAATCCTATAATGTAGCTGTTCTCCTACAGCTCTTCCATGCTGGTAGGCAGACAACATCAGCAATATCGGGTTCTCAGCCTATTGCCCCCTCACCTATACCTTGCAGAATAGTTAGGGAGATGCCTAGGGAGATGGCTTTGGGGGATATTGAAGATATTGAAAACTCTTTTGCTAACGCTGCCTACAGAGCTAAAACATGCGGTTTTGACGGTGTTGAGGTTCATGGAGCTCACGGATATCTTGTAAGTGAGTTTCTCTCACCATATACTAACCGTAGAATTGATGGTTATGGTGGGGGAGTTGAGGGTAGAGCTAGGTTCGCGTTAGAGATTGTTGAGAGAATTAGGGAGAAATGTGGTTCATCATTTACGGTAGGGTTTAGAATTAACTGCTCAGATTTTGTTGATGGTGGATTAACAATTGATGAAAGCATTAGGATTGCTAAAATGCTTGAGGATGTAGGGGTTGATGTTATTCATGTTTCAGCAGGAATCTATGAGTCTAGGGAGTATATAGTTCAGCCAATGTATTTCCCTAGGGGACTACTTATACCATTAGCTGAAAGAATTAAGAGGGGGGTTTCAATACCTGTTATAGCTGTTGGGAGGGTGAATGATCCTAAGCTAGCTGATGAAATATTATCCTGTAGGAGGGTGGATATGGTTGCAATGGGTAGAGCATTAATAGCTGATCCTGAACTTCCCAGAAAGGCTTTTGAAGGTAGGCTTGATGATGTTAGGAAGTGTATTGCATGTATAGATGGATGTGTAGGTAGATTAGCTTACGGCTTCCAGGTTGGATGCTCAATTAATCCATTAAAGGGCTTAGAAGGATTCATAAATGTTGAGAAAGCAGTAAAGCCTAAGAGAATTCTTGTAGTTGGTGCAGGGCCAGCTGGTCTTGAAGCTGCCCGTATACTAGCTTTAAGAGGTCATGAAGTAATGGTTGTTGATAGGGATAACGATGTTGGAGGCTCCTTAAAGCTAGCTTTAAAACTTAGATTTAAGAGTGAATTAGGTGAACTTATAAACTGGTATAGAGCTCAGCTAAAGAATTTAAACGTTAAGGTTTTAACAGGGGTTGAAGCTGATGAAAACTATGTGTTAAGCATTAAGCCTGATGCTGTTGTTCTTGCTTTAGGATCTAAGCCTCTAACAATAAGTATACCTGGCTCCCAGTTTATGCATGTTGTTGATGACGTATTATCTGGGAGGGTTGATGTTAAGGATGACGTTATCGTTATAGGTGGAGGACTTATAGGATGTGAGCTTGCAATCCATCTAGCAGGTAAGGGGTTAAGGGTAACTGTTGTTGAGGCTCAGGACGATATTGCAAGAGATACTCCAATACAGAATAAGATGGCTCTCCTAAAGCTTTTAAGGGAGGCTAATGTAAGAATTGTTTTAAAGGCTAAGCCATTAGAGTTTAGGGATGGATGCTTAGTTGTTGAGGTTGATGGTGTTAAAGAGGATTTAAAAGCTAATAGCATAATTCTATCAGTAGGTAGGGGGAGGGTGGATCAGCTATTGTGGAGGCTTAAGGGTAAAGTTGATGAGCTACATATTATAGGTGATGCTTTAAAGCCTGGAAAGATAATTGATGCTGTAATGGATGGTTTTAGAATAGGTATTACAATTTAATTATTGGGGTTAGTGATGGAGTTTGAGGATAGAAGAGTGGAGGCGGTTTTGGAGAGGATGAGTAGACTAGTAGATCCAATATCTTTAAAGATGGTTTCAATGATTTTAGAGAGGCCAAGAACATTTTCAGAGTTTCTACATCTTGCAAGTAAAAGCACTGTTTATAGGAAGATTGAGGAGCTTATAGAGGCTGGTATATTGGTTAAGCTTGACCCAAGACTCTACACTATAAATAGTGAATATAGGAAGTATGTTGAGGATTTATTAAAGATAGTTCTTGAATGGAGCGGTATGCCTGTCAATAGGATTTCTAGGCTTGAAACATATACCGTTAAGGGTAGGTTTAAGCCACCATTAAGATTTATAGCTAGTATTCCAGTATCAAGCAGAATCCTAAGATTTGCTGAGCTTCTCCTAGGCTTCACCACTTTTATACTTTTTCTTGCAGGATTAATCCATTATAGTTGGATTAAAGCCAGCCCAACCGGATGGCTTATAGTAGCATACATCATAATACTTACAGCTCTAACAGTAGTTATGCATTTTATTGCTGGTTGGAAGAGGAGAGTTGAAGATATAAAGATTTAGTATTAACAAGAAATCCAGTATAGGCTTCAAGTTAACTATTTAGAAACTGCAGGGATACTGTGGGGTTGATGAATTACTGAATCCTAACTATAGTGGACTAGAACGTATAGGAAACGGGCTTCACACATTCTAAACTATGGAATTCCTATAGTTCATCCTATCTTAGCAAAAATGGTGCTGGAAAGGTTTTTAAGAGGTTTAGCTTCTAGTTCTATATGAGGTTTAAGGTTTCAACTATTCAAATGGATATTGCTCTCGGAGATAAGAGGAGGAATATGAGTAAAGCATTTGACTATATAAAGTATTCTTTAGATGCTGGATCAAAGTTTATTTTACTGCCTGAGTTATGGACTACAAGTTATTCATACAGTAATATTGGTGAGCTTGCTGAGTCTTTAGATGGTGAAACAGTGTTAAGACTTACTGAGATCGTGAAGCCGTATAATGCCTATATTATAGGCTCAATTGTTGAGCGTAGTAATGGGTACTTATATAATACTGCTCATGTCATTGGCTTAAACGGTCTTGTTGGCTATTACCGTAAAGCCCATTTAATAAAGCTTCTAGATGAACACCTATACTTTAAGCCTGGTGATAGCTATGGGGTTTTTAATACTGATGTTGGCTGTATTGGTGTTGCTATATGCTACGATTTAAGGTTTCCGGAGTTTATTCGTGGATTGGTGTTGAAGGGTGCAAAGATAATATTTATACCTTCAGAGTGGCCTATTCAACGTATTCATCATTGGAGAAGCCTAGTTATCGCTAGAGCTATTGAGAATCAAGTATATGTGGTGGCTTCGAATAGGGTTGGAACTGATGGGAGGAATGTTTATGGGGGGCATTCAATAATTGTTGATCCTAATGGACAGATACTTGTTGAAGCTGGGGATGATGTTGAAACAGTTCTTGTATGTGATTTAGATCTAGACCTTGTTGAAAAGGTAAGAAGGTCTCTACCACTACTTACAGATAGAAGACCGGAGCTTTATGTTTATTAGTTTTTTCTTAACTTTTTAATTTCCTCAATAAGTCTAGGTAGTACATCATTTAGGTCTCCAACTATCCCTACATCACACATTTTGAATATTGGCGCGTTCGGATCCTTGTTTACAGCTATTATTGTTTTTGAATCCATAACTCCAACCATATACTGCATAGCTCCAGAAGCTCCTAACGCTATGTGTATTTTTGGTCTTACTGTTTTACCGCTTTGCCCTATCATCTGGTCCTCCTTAATGTAGCCTTCATCAACAGCTGGTCTTGTACCACCTATAGCTGCACCTAGTGTTTCAGCCAGCTCCTTAATAAGGTTAAATGTGTCTGGCTTACATCCTCCAAGACCTACTCCAACCACTATCTCCGCCTCCTCAAGAGGCTTCCCTAACGGCTTCTCCTCTATTATTTCAAGTGTTCTAGCCTTTATCATTTCCTCGCTGATTTCAGCCTTAATACTAATTATCTCCCCCCTCCTAATTGTTTTTTCAGGTTTTGCTAGAACTCCAGGTCTTACAGTAGCCATTTGCGGCTTTGCTTTAGGACATGTTACTACAGCCATTACCCCACCTCCAAATCCTGGAACAATCTGCTTCAATACTCCATATTCGTCAACATCTAATCCTACAACATGTGCTGATAATCCTGTTTTAAGTCTTGCAGCAACTCTTGGAGCTAGATCCATACCTATACTTGTAGCACCTATAAGTAGAATTTCAGGACTGTATTGTAGTACAGCTTTACATATTATATCTGTATATAGATCGCTTTGATAAAGCTTTAGTAGTGGATGCTCTACAGTATATACTTTATCTACGCCATACGATATGAGGTCGTTAGCTAGGTAGCCAACGTTATCTGTAAGAATTATTGATGCTAGCTGTGCTTTAATTTTATCAGCTATCCTTCTACCTCCACCTATTAGCTCAATACTTACATCCATTAATCTCCCACTTCTACATTCAGCGTAAACCCATACTTCACCAGGCATTTAACCACCTAGAATACTCCGATTTCATGAAGTCTCCTCATAGCCTTTCCTACAGCTTCCTCCACAGGCCCGCTAAATACTTCACATCTACGTTTAACTTCAGGAGTGAATACATCAGTAACTCTTGTTGGGGATCCTTCAAGCCCTACCATATCAATGCTAGCATCAATATCTGATACACACCATTGATTTATCTTCTTGCTTGAAGCCTCTATTATTCCAAATACTGATAATATTCTTGGAGTATTTATCTCCTTAACAACTGATAGAACTGCTGGTAGCTTAACCTTGACAACTCTATATCCATACTCCAACATGCTCTCAACAACAGCTTCATCCTCTCCAATCTCAATTCTTCTTACACGTGTAACATGGGGTATTTCCAGGAATTCTGCAAGCTGTGGTGGTACTTGACCTGTACTTCCATCAACAGTTTCGTTACCGCAGAGTATTAGGCTGTATGGCTTAAGCCTTCTTACTGCTTTAGAGAGAGCATATGCTGTTGCAAGTGTGTCTGAGCCTGCTAGAAGCCTATCGCATAGGAGGAATGCTTCATCAGCTCCGAAAGCTAATGCTTCCCTACAAGCCTCTATGGCTTGAGGTGGACCCATACTTAACACAACAACTCTTCCACCATGCTTCTCCCTAATTCTTAAAGCCTCCTCTAATGCGTGTTTGTCAAGCGGGTTTATGATTGATTGTATACCCTCTCTTACAATTGTTTTCCTTAATGGATCTATAGTTATTTTTGAGAATTCTTTAGGGTCTGGAACCTGCTTAATGCATACTATAATCTTCACCATATTCATGAAGGACACAAATAAAAAGGGTTATTTTGAGTATTCTAATGCTTTCCTAAGCATTACTAGCTTCATTATTTCCTGTGTTCCTGCTGCTGAGCATAATACTTCAGCATCCCTCAGCAATCGTTGAGGTATTATCTCCCTCATTACTCCATATCCTCCAAATATCTGTATTAGCTTATGCGCGCATCGAACAGCTGCCTCAACACTATAGTATTTACCAGCAGCGTTTTCAGCATCGCATCTAGCCCCCTTATCCCTCAGCCATGCAGCATAGTATGTTAGAAGTCTTGTTGTTTCATAGTCTACATATATTTCAGCAAGATACCATTGGATGGCTTGAAGCTCACTTATTGGTTTACCGTATAGTATTCTCTGTTTTGAGTATTTAGCTGCTTCCTCAAGACATCTACGGACAATACCTAAAGCAACACCGTTTACACCTGGTCTTCCAATATTGCTTATAGCTGTTAAAGCTACTCTTAACCCATCCCCCTCGCCGCCGATCATGTTTCCCCTAGGTACCTTAACGTTTTCTAGAATTAGCTCACCTGTATTTAGCCCTCTAAGACCATCCTTATTCTCCCTTCTTCCAGGCTTTACTCCCGGTGTATTGGGCTCTATCATGAAGAAGCTTAATCCTTTAGGTCCCTCACCTGTTTTTGCAAGTACTCCATGCATATTTGATATATGGACATTTGTTATGAAGCATTTCCTACCGTTTAAAACGTAGTATTCTCCTTCACGTTTAGCTGTTGTCTGAATGCCTAAGACATCTGACCCTCCTGTTGGCTCCGTTACTGCGCATGTAGCTATCAATTCCCCCTTAGCCATTCCTGGAAGCCACTTCTTCTTCTGCTCCTCACTGCCGAAATATATTACCGGCGACTGGCCTAGATGAACTATTTGGAGGCAGAAGCTGAGTGCAGGGGATATTCTTGATATTTCCTCAAGTACAGCTATTCTAGCTATATGTCCAAGCCCGGCTCCACCATACTCTCTAGGTATAACAATAGCTCCAAAACCTAGCTCCATCATCTTCCTAACCAGCTCAGTAGGGGTTTCACCTGTTTCATCCATCCATTCAACTCTGGGAGCAACATCTCTCTCAGCAAAATCCGTAGCTGCTTTACGGAGCATTTCCTGTTCTGGGGTGAATGTAAAGTCGAAGGGCATACAAACCCCTGGAGAGATAGGTTTTAGGTATATAAATGTTACTTTTTAGGCGGTCCCCATCTCCACGGTACGTATTCTCTTCCTAATGCTTGTAGAGCAATAATTATTCTCATAGCGTTCATTGTTCCCTCAGCAACAGTCATCATTCTAGCTCCTCTATAAGCCATCTGTAAATCAAACTCCGTAGTTAGTCCAATTGCTCCACACCATTCAAGCGTGTGATGTATTGCCTCAACACAATGCTTACTTGCAAAAAGCTTTGCTTCAGCTACAGCATATGCTAAATCATCTATTTTAGCCTCCCCCTTAAGGTATTTATCAGCCATCCATGCAGCTCTATACGTTAATAGTCTAGCTGCCTCTAGATGAGCTAAATCATCTGCAAGCTCAAACTGTATACCTTCAAAAGCCCCTATAGGTCTTCCGAAAGCCTCCCTCCTCCTAACGTAATCCATACCTATCTCTAAACACTTCATAGCTGCTGCAACCATACACATAGTTACAGGTATTCTTGAAAATATGAAGCTTTCATTTGTAACAGTATACCCGCCATTCTCCCTCCCTACGATGTAGTGTTCTGGAACCTCAACATTCTCATATTTTGCCCCACCAATATCCACCCCCATACCCTCAAACCTTGTTGTTGTTATTCCCTTAGCATTGTATGGTATGAAGAAAACAGTCATCCCCCTACCTCCAAGCTCGGGAGCTGTCTTCGTTGTTACCATGAAACCCCCGCCGTAAGTCATTATTTCAGGTATTAGGCTTACACATTGCTTCTCACCGTTAATAACGTATCCTCCACCTTTTTTCTCAGCTTTTGTAGTTATAGCTGTAAAGTCTGTGCCGCATCCAGGCTCTGTTGAATGTATATCAACAATCCATCCATCCCTAACTATTCTAGGTATAACTTCCTCTCTTAACCTATCATTTCCGAAACGATATAGTGTTAAGGCGCATGTATTATGGTATCCTAATGCAAAGGAGCCGTTAACACTTAAGTCAGCTTTACCGAATTCCTCAATAGCTGTGATGAAGGAGATGAAGTCAGCTCCCTGACCACCATAGCTTGTAGGGATGAGGAGGCTAAGTAACCCCTGCCTTACAAGCTCTGAATGAACTTCAGGAATCAGCATTCTACTTTTAAACATCTCCTTAAACCTGGGGAGAACGTTTTTCTCACAGAATTCCCTACATGTCTTTCTGAAAACCTCCTGTTCCTCAGAGAATTTTAAGTCAAAAGGCATGTAGACACCAATTAGGGAAACTATACGTCCTTAAATATTTTGCTAAGAACTATTATGTTCTGTTATCTCTAAATTATATTATCTCTTATTAAACTATTAGCTTATCCACGTCTTTAATTCTACATGATCTAATTGTTTAACTTTGTAGTCTTATAGTTGTAATAGTCTATGTGAGAGTATAGAGTGTCCTAATGTGTTTTAATGTTTTTCCAAACCTACATGGTATGTATTGATCTTAATGAGTAAATACTTTATTAACTTCTTCGAGAATTCTATACTTACCAGCTCATTTAAGATGATCAGTATAATATTTAACAGCACCTCAATTTGGGGTATGTAGAAATCAAGAATGATGTTGTATGTATACTACTCCTTATTCCCCCTAAAGCCCATAACAATACTAGATGGATTAAGCTTAACTAAGCTTATCATGTATATCCTTCTATCATGAATGTAGATGCATCATCACTAATCCTATAAATCCATTAGTATTCAGCTAATTAATAGGGGAATTCTACTGTTTCTATTAAGCTATACTGAAGTAGCTGAATACAGATATGAATGGTATTCTTAACTTGTTAATAATCCGATTAGCAGAGCAAGAGGTTTAGAAGATTAACGTTATACTGGAGGCTATTTATAGATACTCATATAACTACAGCAATTTAAAGGATGAGCTTAAGCCGCTATGCCTATAGTAGAGGGTAGGAGTATTTCTACCAATAGAGTTGGTAGGGCACTATATGCTTATCGATATACTTATATAGTTTATAGGGTTTAGTTTAGTGAGGTGTCTTATTGAAGGGTCTGTATGGTGTTATTCCTCCTCTTATAACGCCTTTTAAAGTAGATGGAGGGCTGGATATTGATGCTTTACGTGAAATATTAAAGTTTATCTGTAAATATGTTGATGGATTGTTTGTCTGCGGTACTTACGGCTCAGGTCCTATGATGTCTATTGAGGAGAGGAAGAGAGCTGTGGAGGAAGTTATGAATAACGTTTCCGGGAGGGTAGAGGTTATAGTACATGTAGGGGCTACAAATACTCAGTCTGCAGTAGATCTTGCTAGGCATGCTCAAGATGTTGGAGCTTCTAGGGTTGCAAGTGTACCTCCATACTATTACCGCTACAGGGATGAGTATGTTGTTGAGTATTTCAAATATCTAGTAGATGCTGTTGATGTACCTGTATATCTATACAATAATCCAGGTACTGTAGGATACGCTATATCCCCGCAGCTACTTTCTAAGCTTGAAAGGTTAGGGGTGAGGGGGGTTAAGGACAGTAGCTTTGATGTATTGAACTTTATGAACTATAAGAGGGTTTGTAGTGGGGGTTTTGATGTTGTTGCAGGTACTGAAGCTCTTATGCTTCCACTATATGTTTTAGGGGCAAGAGCATTTGTAGCTGGTATGTCAAACTATCTTCCTGAATTAGTTAGGGAGCTGTTTAAATGTCTTGAGGAGGGTAGGTGGGTGGAGGCTGAGAAGCTTCAGTATAGGGTTGTTGAGATACGTGAAATAGTGCATGGTGCTGGTGCATCTGTTGTGGGTGTACATACTATTCTCAATTTGAGAGGTATAAAGTCAGGATATCCTAGATTACCGTTTAAAATGCCTAGTAGTGAGAAAGTTGAGGAGATAAAAAGTAAACTATTAGATTTAGGTGTAGAGCTGTTTTAACATTATGTAAATCATATAGAGATCAATTATAATTTAGCGGGGCTTCATTAACTAGAAGGAATTTTATCTATAATACTTCATACGTAGCTGGATCTATTGGATAAGTATTTTGTAGCCGAGTTTCCCTATTTTCTCCTCTATTTTCCCTATTTTCTCCTCCTGTACTTCTATTATTAGCTGTACTTCAGCTGTTCCATGTTCTAGGTATGGTTGGAGTCTGTTATGTGTTATGTCAACTATATTTCCTCTTTCCTCAGCTATAGCTTCCAGAACTGATTTTAGTGTTCCAGGAGTATCTGGTAGAATGCATTTAGCTATTATTATCCGTTTCATTTTTGAAAGCCCCCTCATCAATACCCTGTATAGAGTTGTTAGGTCGACATTTCCTCCACTTACTATTGCAGCAGTCTTCCTACCTTTAACATCTATCTTACCGCTTAGTAAAGCAGCTACTGAGGCAGCTCCAGCTCCTTCAGTAACTATTTTCGCCCTCTCCATTAGGAGGGTTATACCCATAGCTATTTCATCCTCACTAACCGTTACAACATCGTCAAGAACTTCTGAAGCTATGGTGAACGTTAAATCTCCAGGTTTTCTAGTTATAAGCCCGTCAGCTAGGCTTTGCCTAATATTTACCTCTACGATTCCTCCATGCTTAAGAGACTCCTTAAATTTTGGAGCTGCCTCTGCTTCAACACCTATAATTTTAGTATTGCTTTTCAAGTATTTAATTATTGATGCTGTTCCTGAAGCTAATCCTCCACCGCCTAGGGGTACTATAACAACATCTACATCTGGTATGTCGTTAACTATTTCAAGACCTACAGTTCCATTACCGGATATAACGTGGAAATCGTTAAACGGATGTATAAATACAGCTCCAGTTTCCTCCTCCACCATCTTCGCCCTCCTGTATGCATCATCGTAGAAGGAGCCGTGGAGAATGATGTTAGCACCGTAGCTTCTAGCTGCAGATATTTTTGATGGTGATGCTGCTTCAGGCATAACAACTACTGCTTTAACCCCTGACACCGTTGCTGCGTATGCTACGCCCTGAGCATGATTACCTGCGGAGGCTGTTACAACACCTCTACGTTTCTCCTCAGGGCTAAGCTTAGATATCTTGTAGTATGCTCCACGAACCTTAAACGACCCTGTTTTCTGTAGGTTTTCAAGCTTAAGGTAAACCCTACCTCCAGTCATTCTGCTTAACGTATTGGAGCTGTCTAGAGGTGTTCTATGCACAACACCTTGAAGAACGGGAACAGCCTTCCTAACTTCTTCAGCTACACTTCTCCACATAAATGGATTTAACCTGTAAATATTTAAATTTAAGCATAACTATCCAGTATATGTTATCTCATGGAGTTTAAGTCTTAAAGTATAGTTATGCCTTCTGGAACTAGTAAAATTAGTTGTGGTGTAGCTTAGTCAATTCGTTAACTGGCTTAGTCACATCTTAACCTTAATGGTGTCTGTTACGAATTAGTAATAGTTGCTTTAGGCTGTATGAAGCTGTATTGGTAAACTAGTAGGGTGATGCTTACTGTTGTAGAAGTTTAATGGCAGGCTACCTAATGCTACAGTTTTCAAATATGTAGCTCAATACATTTAACTCATGATTTAACACTACTTCTACATCATGATGCTTTAAACCTCTACCTAACGAAATCTACTTGTTAAAAAATGGTTAGAATATTTTTACTCCAAATCCGTAGTATAGAATTATTGCTATGAAGAAGAATAGGTGTGTCGCCATTAGTATTATGTTGTTTATATGCATCCATATTGGTGCTCTAAGCTCTTTAGGCATAATCTTCCTATCTATGTATATAAGTGCTGGAATAACCCATAAACCGATGAAGTGGCATATGTTAGCATTTATTAGTAGAAGCATTAATGGGAATGAAATCCATAAAGCAGCACATCCGAAGATCGCATACAATACTAGGATTGGATAGTAGAACTTTCTAGGGTCTCCCTTAGCCCATTCTGAAACCTTCTTAGTTACACCCCATCCACAATCCACAATATTCCTAACTATCCTATCTACAACTCCAAGCTGTGTTGAGAAGAGGATTGCGAATCCTATAAGGCATATGAAGTAGAATCCCCATGGACCAACCTTAGCTGCAAACTGGGTAGCCATATGTCCAGCAATACCCCATGCAGGCAGCTTTGTACCTATGGGTACAACTGACCGGACACATAGAGCTGGTAAAATCATTCCAAGCATTGCCCCTACGAAGAATATACCCCACTGATCCGTAAATACTACTCTCTCCCACTTCTTAAAGACTTCTAGGTTCTCCTTTGTTAGCTTAAATATACTGCCTAGTGGGCTTAAAGCAACCTTTTTACCACCGATAACTGCAGGAATGTATCCTACAACACTGCCCATACCGTATCCTTTATCCCTATAGTAATTCATACCGTCAAAGTTGGCTGCTGCAGCATCACCGATGTAAGCCCACCATCCACCTATAAGAAGAACATCCATTCCAGCAACTGTTGCACCTACACTAACAAATCCTCTAGCAGCCTCAGATAAGGCTTCACCAGTAACCGTAAGTGGGGCTACGATAAGAATTAGGGATGCTAATATGAATATGATCAATGCCTTCATAACAATTTCTAGTGTTGACTCTATTTTAGCCCCAAACAAAGTTATCAACATGCATATTAGGAATAATCCTACAGCAACCCATCGGATAAACTCAGCTTCAGCAGCTCCAGGAATTCTGCTAAGCATTATTGCTACAAGCCCGGTAGCAGCTGCTGAAGCCCATCCAGGTATAAACATTCTTAGGAAAACATTTAACGGTACAAACCAGCCCCAAAACTTAGGTCCTGGAGGTATTCTATTCAGTAGAACTATTGGAGGCTCACCTACAGCTACGGAAAGCCTAGCCCATGAAATATTGTAAATTGTCTGTAATACACATCCAATCCACACCATCCAGAGAAGTATTAAGCCGTAGCTGGCTGCAACACTAGGACCCATAAGCCACTCTCCACTACCAATAGCCATACCTAGAGGTATAGTTGCTGGACCAAGAACCTTAGTAATCAATGACTTAGCGTCCAGCCTAGATACTTTAAAAACCTCCTCAGGAGTTGGAATCCTATCAGCAAGAAGAACAGGTCTAGCTCCAAGCATTATCTGCTCAGAGGTAGCCATAATAACTCCCAAAATAGTAATTAATACCTACTTATAAACCTAGCGCTAAAATAATGGATACTGTCAAGTTAGCATGTAGTAAACTCATAAAACTCGAAGTTGACAGCATTCCTAACGTAGCTTAGAGTTAAGTATAGTTATGCTACTGTACGTTATCTATGTAGCTAACAGCTATCATAAACCCCAGTTCTTAAAAAACCAGTTTTAAAAGATGCTACATAGATTTAAATGAGGTTTTAAATATGTAGTATAGGCTTAACCATCAACATCAAAACCTAACAACACATATTCAAATTCTAAGCTACCACATCAAGATTATGCTAGGGGCGTGTCCAACTATTACTTAGCTATTCATCAAATTAAAAGCTATACTTAATAGTATCTAGGAAAGGTTTATGAGTTGTTGGACACGCCCATTATGCTAGAAAAGTTTATAAGTTGTTGGATACGTCCTAACCGTCTTGAGGTGGTTTCAAAATATTTAATTTTCTGTTGCTTATTTTGTTATGGAGTTTCGTGAGTTGAGTGATGAGGAGTGGGGTGTTATTTCATCCTTCCTCCCACCTAAGCCTAAGAGGGGTAGGAGGGCTTTAAGTGATGACAGGTCATTGATCAACGGTATATTATATGTTGTTACTACTGGCTGTAGGTGGCGTGAAATGCCTAGAAAATATGGATCGTACGTAACTGCATGGAGATTACTTAGAAGACTTCAGGAGGCTGGAGTATGGGATAAGATAATTGAGTTCCTAACATCCATAAGAAGCTGTAGACGTGTAGCAATAGATAGCACAACAGTAGAGGCTAAAAGGGGGGTGAAGAAGTAGGATATGATGGATTCAAACATAGGAAGGGGACGAAGATACATGTAATAGTTGATGAGGGATCAAAACCCATAGCCGTAGCACTCAGTCCAGGAAACACCCACGACTCTAAGATGTTCAACCCTGTTTACGATAAGATGAAAAATAAGCCTGAAGAGTTTTATGGAGATTCAGCATACGATACATATGAGGTAAGGGATAGGCTGGAGAAGGATGGAGTTAAGGCAAACATACCTGTAAATCCTAGAAATGGGAGGGGACAAATAACATACGATGAGGAGGAATATAAAGCAATGAGGTCAGCCATAGAGAGATTCAACTCATGGCTTAAAACATTTAGAAGAGCAATAATAAGATATGAGAGACTAGCCATAATGTTCCAAGCAATCATAACATTCACATGCATAATAATACATATGAGATATGGAATATGATAAACTTAAATATTTTGAAACCACCTC
>Ga0207433_10006239_pt1 | contig 20775 bp, 15 predicted proteins | sample YelNatPaOPGAMG01_FD_187559 | JGI IMG/M metagenome (GOLD analysis project Ga0207433, IMG submission 187559) | Hot spring thermophilic microbial communities from Obsidian Pool, Yellowstone National Park, USA - OP-RAMG-01 (SPAdes) (version 3) | ecosystem: Environmental > Aquatic > Thermal springs... | reverse complement strand
TGACGGCGAGTTTGAGTCGCAATCCCTTTTAAATCAGGGATACATTTCAATAATGAAAGGAATAGAATATGGGAGTTATGTCCGTATGGATGTCGCAATCCCTTTTAAATCAGGGATACATTTCAATGAGCAGAAAAAATCTGCAATCGACAAACTCGGGGCAACCGGTCGCAATCCCTTTTAAATCAGGGATACATTTCAATATATAAGGCTCTATGTTCTCAAAATAGTTCTTATACTGGTCGCAATCCCTTTTAAATCAGGGATACATTTCAATCTGTTAATAAAAAACAAACTAATTTAAACGCCCTACGGGGTCGCAATCCCTTTTAAATCAGGGATACATTTCAATGGAATAATAGATATAGGTTTATATATCTTTCTTGCTGTCGCAATCCCTTTTAAATCAGGGATACATTTCAATTTGACAATCTTAGGTTTAGTCTGTTTTATAAGCGATGAAATGTCGCAATCCCTTTTAAATCAGGGATACATTTCAATCCGAAGCAGGCAGGGGGCGAAGGAGGAAAAATGGCTTGTCGCAATCCCTTTTAAATCAGGGATACATTTCAATCTTTTATCAAGGTTAAGAAAAGAGGTGAAAAAAAGTCTCACGTCGCAATCCCTTTTAAATCAGGGATACATTTCAATGAGGCGCCAGCGGGGCATTGCTGGGTTGCAGTTTCAGACTGTCGCAATCCCTTTTAAATCAGGGATACATTTCAATACAATAATTACGTCGTCGACGAAGACGGGATGACGTATCGTCGCAATCCCTTTTAAATCAGGGATACATTTCAATCACAGAGGGGCAAAGGAGGTTTAAAATGTTAGTAACATTGAGGTCGCAATCCCTTTTAAATCAGGGATACATTTCAATGACTTCATCCTCACAAGCCCCCTAACCAAAAATATGGTTAGGTCGCAATCCCTTTTAAATCAGGGATACATTTCAATCGCTCATTCTTTGAGTAATGAGCAAAAACAGGTAGCAATGTCGCAATCCCTTTTAAATCAGGGATACATTTCAATGTATGTCATGGCTGGAGAAAAGATAAAGGGCTATGTTCTCGTCGCAATCCCTTTTAAATCAGGGATACATTTCAATCGGGAAAGATAGTCGGTCTCTATGAGACCGGCTACTGGAGTCGCAATCCCTTTTAAATCAGGGATACATTTCAATCTGCAAGGCAAGATTCTCTTTTCGCATTCGGATCGTATTTCGTCGCAATCCCTTTTAAATCAGGGATACATTTCAATCAAGACAAATTTTAGGGACATCCGTCTCTAAAATTATAAGTCGCAATCCCTTTTAAATCAGGGATACATTTCAATCCACATGGCACAAGATCGTGCTGTGGGGCAAAGCGGCTGAGTCGCAATCCCTTTTAAATCAGGGATACATTTCAATGAACAAATAAATGAGTTGGCGGTGGAAACCGTCAACTCAATGTCGCAATCCCTTTTAAATCAGGGATACATTTCAATGAGAGACAAAATGTTAAATCTAGCAGAAGTAAAGAAAATGAGTCGCAATCCCTTTTAAATCAGGGATACATTTCAATATTGTTATGAAGTTTGTAAACATGACAGCCCACGGGCTGTCGTCGCAATCCCTTTTAAATCAGGGATACATTTCAATAAAATAAAAAAAATAACTTTTAAATGCCCTAACGGGCAGTCGCAATCCCTTTTAAATCAGGGATACATTTCAATTTTGAATTAAAAGAGCTTGACAACAAGCTCTTTACTGAAGTCGCAATCCCTTTTAAATCAGGGATACATTTCAATGCAGAAAAAAAGAGCTGGCAAACTCGGGGCAACCGAGTGTCGCAATCCCTTTTAAATCAGGGATACATTTCAATGGAAGGATAAGGGGTTATGTTCGCAACATAGCCCCAAAAAGTCGCAATCCCTTTTAAATCAGGGATACATTTCAATCGAGGTCCCAAATATGGGACCTCGTAGAGAGGTTAATAGGTCGCAATCCCTTTTAAATCAGGGATACATTTCAATAAGGTTGTTGTGGATAAAAATAGAAATGAAGAATCTACCGTCGCAATCCCTTTTAAATCAGGGATACATTTCAATGTGAATGTAACAATAGCATTTTTATTTCGCATCGATTAAGTCGCAATCCCTTTTAAATCAGGGATACATTTCAATGCAGAAAAAAAGAGCTGGCAAACTCGGGGCAACCGAGTGTCGCAATCCCTTTTAAATCAGGGATACATTTCAATGGAAGGATAAGGGGTTATGTTCGCAACATAGCCCCAAAAAGTCGCAATCCCTTTTAAATCAGGGATACATTTCAATCGAGGTCCCAAATATGGGACCTCGTAGAGAGGTTAATAGGTCGCAATCCCTTTTAAATCAGGGATACATTTCAATAAGGTTGTTGTGGATAAAAATAGAAATGAAGAATCTACCGTCGCAATCCCTTTTAAATCAGGGATACATTTCAATGTGAATGTAACAATAGCATTTTTATTTCGCATCGATTAAGTCGCAATCCCTTTTAAATCAGGGATACATTTCAATGCGTTGACGAATACGGTAACGTCTTTGTCTATGAAGACAGGTCGCAATCCCTTTTAAATCAGGGATACATTTCAATGGTTCACCCTTTAAACCAAGAGGGTCTTTAAAAAAAATAAGTCGCAATCCCTTTTAAATCAGGGATACATTTCAATAAATTTGTAAACTGTACCGCTCATCCGCTCACGGATGAGGTCGCAATCCCTTTTAAATCAGGGATACATTTCAATTAAAGTTAAGATGGGGTAGTATTAATGAGCTTAGAAAGAGGTCGCAATCCCTTTTAAATCAGGGATACATTTCAATCGGCGGGGAGCCCAGCATTTTGCTGGGCTCTCGCCCAAATGTCGCAATCCCTTTTAAATCAGGGATACATTTCAATGGATGAACAGAAAAAAGAAGCCGAACGCTTCGGTGAGGTGGGTCGCAATCCCTTTTAAATCAGGGATACATTTCAATGGCACCAGAGAAACGTTGCGGTTCGTCCTCGTCTGGGTCGCAATCCCTTTTAAATCAGGGATACATTTCAATACAATGTTCGAACTAGAACCTTGCAGACCGGAACCTTATTGTCGCAATCCCTTTTAAATCAGGGATACATTTCAATTTACAGCAACTCCAACGAGGAGGAGGCTGGGCATTGCACGTCGCAATCCCTTTTAAATCAGGGATACATTTCAATAAATAGAAATGAAGAATCTACCAATAGGATTGCTATTGGCGTCGCAATCCCTTTTAAATCAGGGATACATTTCAATACTACCCTTTGTAACTTATTGATATTGTTTACCTTTTAGACCTGATTTTCGTAATGTCCGAGTTATCCACAGGTTATCAACAATTTTTAGTGTCAAATAACGATGATTTTTATGCTTTAAAGTTAGTATATATCTGGATTTCCGTAAAGTCAAGGGGTTTTGTTACAAAAACAGATAACGGAAACCCTTGATAATACAGGGTCTATTTTTAAGGTATTGAAATTATTGTTGAATTATTTTATTAGAAATACCCCGTCATTTTGCCTTTCTAAAGAAAGGCAAAATGCCACCCCTTTTTTACAAAAGGGGAATTAAAGACAAAAACTCGTCATTGCAAGCTGGCGAATTACACCCCTTTACAAAAGGGGAATTAAAGACAAAAACTCGTCATTGCGAGCTGGCGGCAACTAAAATCGCTCGGGCGATGGATGACGCCGGGGAGGAATTAAAGACAAAGACCCGTCATTGCGAGCTGGCGAATTACACCCCTTTTCAAAAGGGGAATTAAAAACGAAAAATATCCGTTATCACTAACGCCCGTTTCCACTTCTTAGTTTATCTTTACTTAATCTTTAATTCCTTTTTTATCTGCTCTCTAATGTTTATTAACTCAGATGGCTTTATTATTATACAGTTAAGAAGTTTTGCGCGTCTTAAAAGACTTTCTTTAATTTCGTCTGGCTTATTTTTATCTATAATATTTTCCGAAGCTGTGCTTGCAAGAAAACTTTTAGTAGTCAAACGTCCAAGATCTGCCTGAAGAGCCGATATTTTGTAAAGTATGTCAGTTTCTAAATCGTGTCCCTGACTTAACGATTTACATTCAACCATGTATAAATTATTATTGTAAGTAAAAAGAACATCGAATTCGTTTTCTGCTTCCTTGCCTTTCGAAATATTTCTTACATTCACATTAATGGCAATATCGTTAAAAACACTCTCTTCTTTTAACTCGTAAAGTTCATTAAAACAAAATCTTTCAAGCCATCCGCCGGTAAGAAATTCAAACTCGTGTTTTGCAATTTCGCCTTTTATATCAATTTTTAAATTTTTATTTTCGACAACGCAATTATTCACAGAAACTGGCTCGGTTTTTTCTTCGTCTATACTGACTTTAAGGTTTTTATTTTCACTCTCAGTAGCAGAAACCTCTAAATTTTTCAGGTAGTTAAAATTAAATAGTTTTTTTATTAATTTTATAGAAGTTTCGTGATTGTCATCTGAAAAATTGCAATGTATATTAATCGGATAAGATTTATTTTTGTTATTAAAAGGAATATTTGCAATTTTTAACTCGTGAAAAAGGGAAGCCAAAAAGTTTTTTAAATTGCAATAATTCTGCATTATAAATTTTGACACGTCTTTTGAAGACTTTGCATGTCTTATGTGCTCAAACGAGTCTGTAAAACCATCATTAAAGATATCTGAATCCCGATGTGTTATCTGTATACCGTTAGATTCAAAATACTGAACTATACTTAACCTTTTTGTTATTTCAAATGAAGGTTCACAATATTCTGCGTCATAGCATTTTTCGCTTAAATCAACTATTTTGTTGGAGCCAATAGGTATGTATACAATCTTAACAGGAAGATTATTGTTTGACGCAACGGCATTAAATAAACCTAATGACATTATCTTAGTGCCACCGGTAATATTTGCGATTATTTCGTCGAACTTTTCTTTTTGTTTAATCTTATAATCCGCAAACCATTTTTCTATGTTTCCAGCCACATTAGCAAGAGATTCCTGATTTACATTGATAACATCCATATTTCCATTTTCTGCCAAAAAATTATAATCTTTAGATATTACTTTTAATCCGTTTGTTATAAAGTCAATTTTCTCAGCCATTCTCTCAGTAGAAACCATAAGAAGAAAATCCGGTTTAAAATAGTCTATGCATAAAACATTAGGTATTGTTTGATCACTTATTAAGGAAATTAAAAGTTTCATAGGGCTAACAAATATAATTAATTTATTATTTTATAAGTCTAAGGCTGAACAATACTGTATTTACATTGAACCCAACCTAAAGGCATATTATTCAAATCATTAGTCCATATTGTAGTTTGCCTATCGGATTCTATATATCTATTTTCACCTATCTTAATCTTAATTTTTCTGTAGCCGTCCAAAGTTACTTCAAAAGCTCCCGAATGATTGCCTATTTTCATCAAAAATGAATTTTGATTCATTTTAATTTGATTTTTTACGTTTTCAAATTCTTTTATTACTTTGTCATTAAAAACACTAGGAAAAGTTGTCGATTCAAAATTATAGGAATTTTCTCCATAGTGATAGTTCATAGCCTTTGTGATCAAGTTCATATCTATATTATCGTTTCTTGATTCATCATTTATTATAGTGATTTCCCCGGTAAATTTTTTATTTCTGCGTGATAATTCCATTAATACCGGAAGTCCTTTCCCTTCAGAAATAACTTTTCCTGATTTTACATTTATTACCTTATCTACAAAAGAACAGCGTTTCCCGTCAGATACTTGCGTATCTTCTTTAAAATCCGACACCTTAACCAATCTAAACGGGTCGTCAGAATTATTTTTCTCTTTTATTTTTAATATATTTTTTTCTAAATCTGTTGATTTACCATAATTCGTTAAACCGGCATTAGATTTTTCGTTCTTAATTTTATAATTTAAAACGGCAGTTCTAATAGAACCTTTTATTGAGCTTCCCGGTATATATATATTTTTACTAAAGTTATCAGAAATAAACGACCTTATTTCCAGTCTGTTTATTTCATTCTTTTTAGTATTCATTTTTATATTATTTTCATATGTATTAACAACTTCATTAGTAACCGGCATTGTCCAATCAATCATCTCTTTGTTGAAATTATCAAAAATAAATTTATTTATTGCCATAGAATTTGCAGTATTGCATATTGTCAAGAATTTCTCATACATATTATGTTCAATAATATGATTGATAAATTTTTCCCTATTAATAAAATAAAAATAATTTTTATTATCCGATTCTTTTATAATAACATAGTCCACCGGAACATAATCTTCGCCTGTTCCTATATGAATAGGAGTAATAGTCGTCAATTCTACTTTATAAGTCTTTATTGTTTTCATACTCAAATTTAATATTTTTATTTTATTTTTATAAAGAATGGGATTAAATAAGTTCCTTGAATATGACTTTTCCCATGTCTCGATATATTATTTAAAACAGTTCCGTATATTTCTCTTTTATCGGATTCATCGTTAAATAAAAAAGTAGAACCAGGCTTATATACAATAAAAGGGTTTTTAAAATAATCGCCGTTAGAAAGAAATCCGCCGTGTTTTGGAAATTTAGTTAATATTTTGCCGTAATTTATTTCACAATCAGGTTTTCCGTTATAGCTTCCAGGAATACCGTGCGATAAAGTCATAAATGCATTGGCCTCGTCAAATAAACTAAGTTCTTCAGGATTTTCGATAATAGGAGAATCTTTTTCATCTATCACAAACTTTCCTTTTCCGGTTGAAGCATCTTTCCCAAAACCAAGTTCTCCAATCAGCTTAATTAAATCCAGAATTTCATCTTTAGAAATAATTTCTTCATTATATTTTATATATATGGCAATAAACATATCTTTTTCAAAATATGTTTCTTCAGAGTTATAAAGACGTCCTTCAAGCGTAGTTCCAATGAATCTATTTACTGCATTTTTTAAAACACTTAAGGTCAAAATATTTGGTTCCAGTTTTGATTTATTTTCAGGTTCACAGCAAAATTGAAATATTGCGCTGTCATCTAAATTTTTTCGATTTTTAACCAAGAAGTCTAAAGTTATAGATTCTGTATTTTTATATTCTTTTGCATTTACCAGTTCTTTGTCTTCAAAACTGTGGGGTTTAATTATAGGTCTCGGCATTAAATTGTTTATAAACCCATCTGAAAAAGCTATAAAAAAATTATTTTCTATATTTTCTATTATTTTCTCCAGTTTATCGAATCCCTTAATATAGCCGTACATCCAGCAAAATTGTCCAAACAGAGTATCGCTGTGTAATTTTGTTTTAAACGATGATAACGGCTTAATATAAATTTTTAATGATTTCATTTTAGAAAATAAAATTAATTGACATTAATTTTCTTTAAATCGATTTCTTCGGTTTTATCTTTTTTAAGATTTTTAAATTCTATCTTTCCGTATCCTCTAGAACCGCTTCCGCCGAGAGAATCAAGTTCGAGCATTCTCATACCTTTAAGCAGAAGATTAAAATTTTCCTCATCCAATTTGCCGTCATTATCATCTCCTTCCATGGAGAACACTTTATACGCCAAAGAAAAATCAAATTGTGCACCGCTTACTATTCGTTCCATCCTTCTAGGACCGGCGCCGCTTGCAGTTCCTTTAACCCTGTCTATAGAGACTTCTGTCTTAATTTCAAATAATTTATCCATATTTTCTTTTATTGCCCAATCTTCTATATATTTAGAATGCAAATAGCAGTCGTTAAAGGTGACCCTTGTCGGTCCGCCTTTATATGAATCTTTATTTTTACCGTTTCCAAAAATTCTGACTATAGCGTTGGACGAGTCGTCTGTAGAATAAGGTCCGCCGTCCGCTCCAATTCTGCCTTCCTTCCACTCGATTAACGACCTGATCTTGCCCTTTAGCGATGAACCCGGTATGTAAGGCATTCCGTCTATAGGATTTTTTATAACCGGCTGGTCTGTTCCTCCAATCTTTATCTCATCACTGCCGCTGCCGATATGCAGACCCGATTTCAACTCTATAATTCCTTCAAGCCAAATTATTTTTATGAGTTTCATTTTTCGCTCCTTCTTTTTATAAAAAATTTAAATATTTAACTTAAATATTTATATATTAAATTGAATTAATTATTATGATTTCCTTCTTTATCATAATATGTCGCATATCCGACTACGGTTTCAAAGAAACTGCATATCAGCTTGAAATCTTGTAAAGTATTAATTTTATCTACGCACTTTATTAAAAAACTTTCAAAATAATCACCTATATTTTTCCTGCCTTTAGAATATTTTGCTCTTGCTTTTATCATTTTAATATAAGGAAGCTGTTTGTGAAAATTATCTTCAGCATTATTTATTTTTTCATTAAGAACAATAAACTGATTATAAAAAATTCTTATCTGATTTATTTTATTTTTACGTTCATTGATAATTTCTTTGGCACAATTTTCCGCCTGCGTATCAAATAAGTCTAATTTAATTTTATTCTTGTCGTTATTTTCGTAAAGTTCGATATTAACAGGAGGAGTCGGAAGCTCATTTCGTTTATCATGGTACATTCCCTTGTTTCCCCCTCCATAAGAAGTATTTCTATTTTGATAATTTTGCATAATCAATCCCTCCTTTCATAAATTGCATAACTTATAGGTATTATTAGTTTATCTCCAAATTTTTCTAAATATTCAGGTATAGAATTTAACTTTTGCATCAAAGTGTTGTTTTTGCCATAATTCCTGTGCGTAATATATCTAAATAGGGCTCTCCATTTAGCATTTTCATACAATGCATTTAAATTAATACCGCCATTTTTTACACAATTCGTTATTGTGTCATTCATTTCGATAAATTTAAGAATTTTATATATGTAACCAATGGAGACACCTTCTTCTCCCGGTTTAAGCAAACTGCTGAAATAAGGCTCAAACTTGAACGCTTCATAAAATTCATCCCATTTTAAAGTTTTTCCAAAAACTGTAACTGCATCCTTGCCTAAAAGTTTCTTAGACTTCTCAAGCTCCTCTTCTGCCCTGTCAGCTAGCTGATAAACCGGAACATTTGAATTTGAAATCAAAATACCTATAGAAATATGAATATTTTTGTTAAATCCGCTTAGTTCTTTTATTTTATTAGAAATTAGCTCAGAAAGCCTAATTATTTGATTCCACGGACCGATTAAAAATAGGTCGTCGCCACCGGCAAATACCGTATAAACAGAGCTAAATTCATCTGATAGAAACTTGGAGGGAAGCCAAACGCCAAAAAAATAATCGAACATTCTGGACAACATAGACAATCTGGATATAGTATATATGTCGTCATATTCACCGGATCCAAGGATCTTTTTAAATCCGTTGATAAATATCTGACCTGCATTGTCTATATCGCCCTTTAGGACAGCAAGATGGGAAACGCCAACAGATTTCTCTTTGTCTTTTTCATTAATAGTAATCCTTCCGTCTCTTGCAATGTAGTTAAACAGTTTAACAGAACCGTTTTCTATATCATTTTTCTTATCTTCTTCTGAAATATCATTATATTTAATGTTATTTAAATCTTCTCTGTTAAAAACCGGAACATAAGCTTTATAAGGTCTTTTGGCATAACCGGAAAAATCAAAAGATTTTCCTTTTTCATCATATATGCCTCTTACGTCATAAACTATGTCGCCGGCATTTAATTTTTTATTTAATTTTAAACCGTTTAAAGAGGCAAAATCTATAAAATCATATTCCTGGATGCCACTTTCGATAGACTCTCTAAATAAGTCAGATTTCAATATTATAAAGTCGTTTTTTACAAGCTTTTCTCCGTTCTGAACAGCTACATCATCAAAACGGCATAACCCGACTTTATCCCCGTCTCCGCTTAAATTCTTCTTAGTTTTTATAGCCCTGATGCCGCATATTTCACAAACGCCTCCAGACTTTGAAATATCATCTAAATATGAGTTGAAAACATAATTTGCTTTCTTTATTCTTGGTTTTAATTTTTCAAGTTCTAAAGATTCGGCAAGCTGTTTCATTTTAGAGGAGAAAATTCCCATCTTAAAGTCATTGCCGCAAAATGGAATATAAGCAATATTAAAAATAGTCTGTGAATATGTAGCGTCAAAAAGAAAATTACTATTAATCTTGTCTTTAACACTTTTTAATATATCTAAAACATCTTGACCGTTAGGTAATATTATTATAAACTTTCCGCCGGCATTCAGCAGAATACAAGAATTATTTACGCCAGCCTCACTGCATAAATACGAAGCCGCAAGCTCCGTGAAAGCGGCAACAAACAAAGATTTAGCTCTTAATATTTTGGCAGCAAATTTACTTGATTCTCCGTATCTGTCAAAAACAAATTTCTGAATTCCGGAAAAATCCCCCTGAACCATAAGATATTTTTCTTCTTCCCTTTTTTGTATATCATCAAATCTGCCTGATTTTTTTTGAAACAGATAAAGGGATGTTGCAATTGCTGATGTAACTTTGGAATGATCCAATAAGGAAATATCTGCTATGGTATGATAACTTGAAGAAGGAATGAATGAAGTATATCTTTCTAAAACATACAGTAAGCTTTGATAAAAATTATTGAAATTTTCTAATGCAGAACCAAAATCTATTTTCTTTAAATCAGTTTCAAATTTATCCCATAATTTTCTATACTTCTCTGAAGGTTTTATGCTGTCTTTATCTTGCAGATTTAAATCTTTTAAGCTCTTAGGAAAGATATTTTCTGGAATAAGTTCATCTATTTCATAAAAAACTTCTTGGGGTTTCAAATCGCTTTCTGATTCACCTACATACATTCTTGAAAAAGGGGAAAGCAATCTTGCTTTATTATAAATCTCTTGCTGTTTATGTTCTTCTTTGCTTAAATCGCTGTACGCTTGAAATGATTCTCTGTCAAATCCGCTCGCAAGACGGTCAGCTTCAGCTATAATCTGTTCATATGGCGATGAAGGTTTGTGGTGATATGCCGAAATATTTAAAATATTTTCATCATCATTAGCTTCCGTATTCTTAAATATTGCAAACTCTTTTTCAAAATCATCAAAAAATTGAGCTGTATATGCAGAATGTATATGAGACCTTCCTTCATCAGGACAGTATGCATAATTATTACTATCCTTTAGTTCCAAACCGGTTCTCTGATAAAATTTCCCTATATCGTGAAGCAAACCTGCAATAGATATTTTATTTATCATGACATCCATGTTATCGTTTCCGGAGGTTAAAAAAATACGTTTCAATTAAAATTAAAGAACATATGATATTGTTTTAAACTATTATAATTTTAGAAAAAAATCAACAATTATTTTTTATTTTATTTATTTTTTTTATCCTTAATAGTTTATTGTCATATTCCATAAGGCATTAAGCTTATTCTAACAATTTTTTAAACATCTTTATAAAAAAACAACATTGTTTTTTTAATGCCTTGCGACTATGATATTATACATTTCGTTTTTATAGCGTACCTCATGAAAGCTGTGTACGACTATATGAAAAGCCGCTAAATAAACCGGAATCGCCGTTGCGCCGGTCAATGTGACCGTTTTATTAAATTCGTCAAGAGCATCTGGATTTAAGGACTTTTTAAGCTCCTTTATATAATTATTTATATTTCTTCCGATAGTATCGAGATTTTGTTGATTAACTTCGAAAGATTTCCTCCCGCCGAAGCTTTCAATCTCCACGTCTTTATATATCGCCGGATTATCCAGCGATAAATCTATTTCTGGCATAAAAATTAAACCTCTCTGTTTTTTTATTTGCACACATTGAAATTAAAATCTCATACTAAACTGTCCATAACCGCACTGCGCATATACTGCCTAAACTATAGAAACAATAGAATATTTTCCGTGACCGAAGGTTGTATTTTTTCCGACATGTATCAATTCTCCGAGTTTGATAATCCAGAAAAATTCGGATGGAACTTTTTCAAAAATAATATCACCCATAAAACCGCTTAATTTCATATGTGTTTTTTGCCTGTTTGAATATCTGTCGAAAGAATACCACTTCAGAGAACCTTTTGCTCCGATTTCAAGCGATTTTTCTATATAATAATTAAAATCTAATTCCGGTTCGGCATTATTATTTTCTTCTGTTGAACCGCAATGAAAAAAATTGAGATTGGATATTCTTCGCAGCACATTTCTGATATATATGTGAAATTTTAATTCAGAAACAAGTTTTTCATTAAAAACTATTCTTGTCGGCGTAATAAATTTTAAGCTCACAGAATATTTAGACGCATCGTAAGAATCCATAAAATCTTGCATTATATAATAATTATTCAAGGCTTTAAGCTCGTCATTTCTGTAATCGTACAATACTGCTTGATCTTTATCGTTTATAATTCTTAGAATGATAAATTTGCCCTTTTTCATTTTTCCTATGCCTTTTTTGCCAGCCAAACCGAAGGAATAGGCAAAATAAGGAAACAGGTCTATTGCCTGTCCTATTAATATAAGAGAAAATTTTATTATTTCATTTTTCTTATAAAAATTTTTATCATCCAAAGGCGGTTCTATGACGTAAGGATGAGGGACTGCAGAATATTTTCTGAGTCTTTCGGAATTTGACGGCGGCGGGGAATCGAATATTTTTTTAAACATGCAAACTTTGTCAAAACTGCATTCCTCACAATTGCCCGAATGAGACACGCACATAACGTCTTTAAAAATATGTCCGAAAGCGCCCCTGAAAGTAGAGCCTTTATAATCCGGCAAAACAACGTCGTTTTCCGCTTTGAGTTCGAAATTAAGTCTTGCAGCTTTAAAGTTTTTAAATATTGCGTCAATATCAGATCTGTTTGTTCCGCTTCGGCTTATTGCTGTTTTAACCGGTTCATAACTGCCCATGCTTATTCGTCCTATGATTCGTATATCTGTTTGATATTTGTTTGTTAATATTTTATTGGAAAAATTTTGACAAATGCTAAAAACAATATTGTTTTTTATTATTTTTTTTATTTTTCAAATTATAATATAAATAATAATTTTTTCATATTGTTTTTTAAATTTATATAGTCTATATTTAAACTTATATTACGCAAATTATAAATTATAAGCGTTATAAAAATTAAAAAATTTATATCAGGTTATTTTATTTTAGGAGGTTTAATAAAACTATGAATGCGCTGACTTGGATAGTTATAATTATTGCCGCTGTTATTTTTATATTTTTTATCAGCCTGTATAACTCCCTTATTTCGCGAAAAAATGCAGTTCAATATTCCTTTGCAAGCATTGACGCTTTGCTTAAAAAACGTTTTGATTTAATTCCAAATCTTGTTTCTGCCGCAAAAGAATATATGAATTACGAAAAAAACGTTTTGAATCAGCTAACCCAAATGAGAACCCAGTTTAAACCCGGTTCTATGACGCCCCAAGAGCTTGACAGCATAGATACTCAATCTAAGGCGCTGATAAAAGGAATATTTGCAACTGCAGAAAATTATCCCGATTTAAAAGCAAGCCAAAATGTTTTACAGCTGCAGGCGGCGCTTAATGAGGTAGAAGAACAAATTTCAGCCGCAAGAAGAGCTTTTAACGCTTCCGTAATGCAATATAACAATTCAGTAATGGAGTTTCCGTCGAGCATAGTAGCCAATATGTTTAATTTTAAACGAATGGATTCATTTTCTATACCGGAAGGCGAAAGACAGAATGTAGATGTTAAAAAGCTTTTTAAAGATTAATCCTTAGGGAGTAAAAATCTTGGAAGATTTCGATAAATTTATTGAGGAAACCATATTTCCTGAATTAAATCCTCTTGAAGAAACAAGAAAAAGGAATGTAACATATTTTTGGGTTGCATTGATGATTATCATTGCTGTTGCATTATCGGTGATAGTAATTTATCAGAGTATTTTTACCGTATTCTTTGTAATAATTTTAAGTATTATTATCTCAGGAATACTTCGTGGCGCAATTTTCAAAAAATATGATGCCGAATTTTCCTCGAAGGCTATAGGAAATATCGTAAAATTTATTGATAAAAATCTCGAATACGAAAGAAACAGCCATATATCAGAAGCGGAATATAAATCAAGCAGACTGTTTCTTACAGGATACGACGGTTTTTCGGGCAAAGACTTAGTTTACGGAAAATTAAACAAAACATCATTTAAATTTTCATATTTATATACATATTACGAAGAAGAATCGGAAGATTCCGACGGACATAAAACTACTCACAGATATACAATCTTTGACGGTTTGTTTTTTATTGCCGATTTTAACAAGAGGTTTAACGGAGAGGTTTACGTTTTTCCTCACGGATTTAGATTTTTTTCGCCGAGGAAGGGGACAAAGAAAATACCGATGGAAGACCCGGATTTCAACAGTCTTTTCGATGTTTACGGAAGCGACCCCGTAATATCTATGTATGTTATTTCGACAAGCCTGATAAAGCGGCTGATGGATTTTAAGAGAAAAACCGGGTCAAAAAATGGGGTAAATTTGTCTTTGATAAATTCCACTCTCAATATTGCCGTAAACAATTATAAACCGTTTAAAGTGCCGTTTTTTAAGACCGTTTTTGATAAAGAAATCTACTACGGCTATTTAAACCAGCTTAAGTTTGCTACCGGAATAGTTGACGATTTAAATCTTAATACGAGAATATGGACTGTATAATTATTTATTATTAATAATTGATATGAAAAATATTTTAATAAGCATTGCCGGATTAAGCCCTCAAATAATTACCGAAACTTTATACTATTATTTAATCGAAAGAAAACCTCCTATTTGGATAGATGAAATAAAGATTTTAACGACTCTTCAAGGAAAAAAGAAAATAATGGACAGCCTTTTGGATAAAAACAGCGGTCAATTTTATTTGTTCTGCAAAGATTACAACATAAACCCGAAAGACATCTGTTTTGACGAGAATTCCATAACAATTTTAGGCGGAGATGCTCCGATAAACGACATTATGTCAGATAAAGACAGCGCCATAATAGGAAACGAGATAGTTAAATTTACAAAAGATGTTTCGCTGATTCCCGATTCGAGATGTATATATTCAATTGCGGGCGGCAGAAAAACTATGACGGCATATTTATCTTTGGCTGTGCAGCTATACGGGAAAGAAGACGACATACTCTGCCATATTTTGGTCAGCCCGGATTTTGAATCTAACCGCGATTTTTATTATATTCCTCCTAAAAACAAAGAAATTGAGATTAAAGACGGCAACGGCAAGATTTTAAAAACACTAAACACAAAAGACGCAAAAATTTATTCGTCAGAAATTGTATTCTTAAAATTAAGACAATTTTTAAATATTAAAGATGATATGTTTTATGACGACCTTGTAAATATCGCGCAAAAAAGGCTTGACTTTTGCGGAGATAAACTTGTTGCGACAGACATAAAAAATACTTCCGTCCTTTTAGGAAACAAAAATATAAAAATGCGCCCATTAGAAATATGTGTATATTATTTATTTTATTATATTAAAAAAAATTGCAAGAACGATTTTTGCGGCGAGTGCACCGATTGTTACCTGTCGATAAACGATTTGCTTTCAGAAGAAAATATTAAAGTTATTATAAACGCTTATGAAAAAATATATTCTAAAAACAGCGGTCAATTTGAAAGATTAGCGGAATCATTTAAAAATAGCAAGAAAGGAGAAGATTTTTTTATTCAAAACATTTCCAATATCAATAAAAAGCTTAAAAAACAGCTAAATCCTTTTGAATACGCGGTTTATAAGATTTCAAGAACCGGCAATTACGGTAAACGTTACGGTGTGTTCGTAGATAAAAGAAACATTAAAATGGATAGAGTTGACAGATAAAGTGAATTAAATTAACCTGCAATTTCTCTTTCTTATTGTTATTCGGGCGGCTCTATGTTTATTATTGCATTAATTTCTTTTATAACGCCGAATTTATCTGTCTGTTTATCTGTCTGGCTTATATATAAAATCGGGGTTCTTGACTTTAAAGTAAAAAATGTTCCAACAACGCTCACAGGCTTTTGACCCCCTGTTATATCAAATGCAATCTCTTCGTCTTTATAATCAAATTTATCCTCTAAATCCTTCTCTATTTTGTTTAAAAGTTTGGTAAGCTCGGTAAAATTCTCAAAGCTTTTAATGGAATCACTTAATATGCCGTTTTCATTATCTAAATTACTAAAAAGGCATAGTAAAATGAATTTCAAACGATATAAATCCTTAAATGACCCCCTGTTTCCTTCCGTTGTTCCTATTAATCTTATGTGCCTTAAAGAATTAAAGTTTTTAGCAGCTATAATCAGAGGAACTGACCAATTCCATCTAATTTGATTGTCATCGATTTCTTTTAACCAATCTATTAATAATCTTTTAGATTCTGCGTCATGATTATCCTTTTTTTCTGCAGAAAAGAGCAGAAGCCGAGTAATCTTGCTTTCTTCCGAACTATTATTTTTTATTTCCAGCTTTAAATAAAGCTCTCTTATATTTTTGTCTTCAATGAAATTTTTCAATGAATCTCTGTTTTTAATATTTCTAACATCATCTTCGCTTAATTTTCTTTCCTCATTAATTGCATCAAAATAATAAAAATTAATTCCGATACTCGGTGTTGAAATAGGCAAAATAATAGCTTTAAAGCTGTCATCCTCCATATTTTTTTCATTGGCTATTTTATAAAATCTAAATTTCTTCTTATTCCTGTCCAAAAGTATAATCAACAGTAAAATTATTACCGCAGATATGAATAATTTTATTCCTATTATTAATAGTCCTTCATTAATAATAACACCATATTTTATAAAATAGTTCAATAAATCCGTTACAAAATTTCCAAACACTCCTATGAAAGTCAGCCATAATGTTATAATTATAGCCAATATTATATAATCCTTAGGTAATATTTTTTTATTTTTCATTGTTTTTATACCTTAACTCACCGTTAGAAACTTTAAAGATTTATATCACAAAAAACTAAAAATTGCAAAAGAAGACCGTTTTTTTTCAACAGGACTCTACTGATAATTTAAATAACGCAGGTAATACTTTATATAAAAACTACTTCGTTTCGTTGCTTATTTTTAATTTTAGTGATAAACTTTTCATTATAAGATAAGCGCGTTTTGGGTTATTATTGGTATTTTGTTAGCACCTATATTATGCAATAACTTGAGGGTGGTTTTCAAGTTTATAACGGTGATTTAAGGTAATATTATAAAATTAATATTTATGCTTTCCGAAGACAATTTAGAATTAATAAAATCGCAGATAGAAAGTAATTATAATGCCACCGAAGAACCTATTATAAACGAACTCCGCGGTTTTGCAAAAAAAATTAAACAAAATATAAAAGTTTTAAGACCTTATACTTCTACCGCAGTATCTTTTGTTTCAGCTGACGGCGGAAACAACTATATTAAATTTAGTCCATGCATCTTAGAACTTGTAAGAGTAGTAGATTCTAGAGGAGTACAATGTGCCATAGATCCTATATTTGGTAATTCCGATTTGAATGCTTTAAATGAAAGAGTTAACAAGATTAAACCATTGAAACGTTTATGCAACGATTTGGGCATAAATAAATTGAGCGATATTTCTTATTTATTATCCGACTTTGGACAAACCGAAAAAACAAATGGTGCGGTTAAAATTTATAGAGATATAGTAGAATGGGCAATATTGTATGATTTTTTATTTAATGACTGGGGAAATAATACGATAATAATAAGAGAAGGATTGCTTAGAACAAAATCTATTAAATATAGTTTATTTCCTATACTTGATAAAAAGATAAAGGAAAAATGCATAGAGCATAAACAAAAGAATAATATTAATGTAAATGTAGTAGGCGTCGCAAAAGAAAGCGCCGTAATAAGCCGCCTTTCGTTAGCGCTTGCCATAGAAAATGTTTTTAAATTACCGTATCCCTGCTATGTAAATGTCCCGGATGAAGTTGAACAATATTGCTATAACTATGATAGAACTTGGTTTAATACCGTCGAAGATATTTCCTCAGATAATGAAAATCAACGATATGCTTCCATGGGCAAATTATTTTTAGTAAAATTCGGCGATAGCCCTTACGATCCGGTTTGGCCTGTCGATATAGCAGTTTGGGATTTGGAAAATGCGGAAATGATTTTAGGACAACTGCTACATGATGCAATACTCGGTTTTCCTATACCGGACTTTCCGCTTAGCATACAAAATGCCCACTGGCATGCCAAAATTAACGGCATAGAAGTGGAATTGCTTGAAGATATGTTAATAAAGGCAATAGGGAAAACATTGACCGAATCAGAAAGAGAAAGTATATATAGAGTAAAATATCTTCATAAAAATTTAACAGAAGCGCGTTATAAAAATGCTTGAACTATTTGCAAAATCGGATTTAGTCGGTATATTTAAAGGATCGGTAGAATCAGGTTACGAGTTTTCTGCGGAAGTCGTAACTCCGTATGACGCACGCATGCTTGAAAAACCTCAATTGGGTCAATTTTTGTTAATAGAGCTTGCAAATCCTCTTGAAGCTTCTATCGCAAGAATTACTAATTTTGCCCCTTCCGGACTTCTTTCTTCTATCGAAGGAGAAGATTATATTATGGCTTTGCAAAAAAGAGGACAGACTGTTCCGGACGATTTAAAAAGGGATAAGTTAAAATATAAGGTTCAGATCAAACTGCTTGGAGCGGTTAAAATAGTCCAGTCAAACAATAACAGCAACAGCGATAAGATTGTTTTTATTCCTTCTTTAAGAAGAATACCACATCTGGGAGCCAAGGTTTCTCTTCCAAGTAATGAAGTGTTAAAAGAGTTATGCTCTTTGAGCAGCGGCGAAACAGATCTTGGAAATTTCGTATTGGGAGAATTTGTTTATTCAGGTAAAATGGGCGATATTGGCGATGAAAAAGTAAAAAATGGCATGTATAGTTTTCAATTTATCGAACCTAAACTTGACGTAAAATTTAATATAAATAATTTGGTTTCAAAAAGATCGGTTGTCTTCGCAAGAGCAGGATACGGCAAATCAAATTTGATAAAATTTTTAATTTCGGAACTTTACAAGGAAAATGGAAAATATGCTTTAACCGATAAAAATAAAAAAGTAGGCACGCTTATTTTTGATCCTGACGGTGAGTATTTCTGGCCAGACAATAAAAACAGACCGGGACTATGCGATGTTCCACACCTGCGGGATAATATAGCCGTATTTACAAACAGAAAACCAATTAATAAATACTACGCATCATGGAAAGCCGGAGATATAAGGCTTAATATAAAATCTCTTATGCCAAGGGATGTTATAGGTATTGCTATTTCACCGGACAGACAGGAACAGCAGAACATAATAAAATTAAAAAGCCTTAAAAAAGATAAATGGAGTGAGCTGGTAGATATTATATACAAAGACGGAATTCACGCAAATGATGCATTAATAGCCAATATTATGGGTTACAGCAAAGATGCATCTTCAGGTCAATCTGCCGAAATAAGCGCGGCTAGAAGCAATATGTTTAATATCGTTAATCATTTGCACGATCCAAATAGCAGTTTAATCGAAGATATAAAGGATTTGCTTAGAAACGGAAAAATAGTTATAGTAGATATAAGTTTGCTAAGTTCTACGGCAGGTTATAATATAACAGGACTTATAATGAGAGATATATTCAATTATAATCAAGAAAACTTTACTGCCGAAGGCTCTTCAATTCCGGTAGTTGCAATTATAGAAGAAGCACAAAGTGTCTTAGGAAAATCCCTTTCTGAATCTAGTCCTTTTGTAGAGTGGGTAAAAGAGGGCAGAAAATATGATTTAGGAGCTATACTTGTTACACAGCAGCCCGGTTCTATAGCTCCCGAAATATTGAGCCAATCGGATAATTGGTTTGTTTTTCACGTTTTGTCAGAATACGATGCTGCCGTCTTGCAAAAATATAATTCTTTTTACTCAAGGGATATTATTTTAAACATAATAAATGAGCCGATTATAGGAAACTGCTACATGTGGAGCGCGCCTTCCCAACCTTTTGTTTTGCCTGTAAAAATCCATAGCTTTGAAAATCTCTATAGACAATACATTATTAACAATGAAAATCCTGATTGCGATATGCCTTACAATAATTCTCCGGCTGCAGATATAAGGAAAAAAGCAAATGAAAGTATAAAAATTATGGCAGAAAAATTTGGCAATATTTTAAAAAAAAATGAATCTAAGATTAAAGTATCTATTGCGGTATTTGAAAAAGAGAAAAAGATTGGAATTTATAAAGGCAAATTATATTATTTATTTAAAGAAATCATGGATAATGATGAAAGATTTAAAAATGGTGTGAAAAAAGTAGATGACTTGTATAAACCGGTGCTCAGCCATTTTTTTAGCTGTGGCGAAGAGGAAGTTGAAATATTGCAAGCGTTCCGTTTTACAGAAGGCAGAGAAGAATTAAGCGACTATTTATGCGTTCCTATAGATAAATGGGATAAAAAGACGGAAAATATGAATATTAAATTAAATAATTAAATATAATGTCTTTTTATAATCCTGATTATAATTCCGCGGTTATCGACCCTGAATCTTCGGACATTGAATATTTAGATAAAGAATTTTTTGATATTGAGCATCAAATAATAGTATCAGTAGTTGACGACCTTTCCTCTTTCGGTTTTAATCTTTCATATGAAAACGGTCAGCTTAAATTTATTCAATTCGAAAATGAAAGACATAATAAAGAATTTATCCGAAATCTTTTGCTTCCGAGAAAAGAAGA
>Ga0207433_10006234_pt1 | contig 20786 bp, 15 predicted proteins | sample YelNatPaOPGAMG01_FD_187559 | JGI IMG/M metagenome (GOLD analysis project Ga0207433, IMG submission 187559) | Hot spring thermophilic microbial communities from Obsidian Pool, Yellowstone National Park, USA - OP-RAMG-01 (SPAdes) (version 3) | ecosystem: Environmental > Aquatic > Thermal springs... | reverse complement strand
AGATAAAGATGTTATTATCTCTTCAGCATTGAAGGTCATCCAGGACGGTAGATATAGATATAATAGGGTCCCTGAATTATGGGATGGAAAGGCCGCTATAAGAATAGTGGATATTTTGAGAAAAGAATTAAAAGGGTAAAAGGCCATATGGAACGTATTAAAATTTTAAATTCCAATATAGATAATATCTCCATGGAAGAGGCAGTTAATATTGTAGAAAATTTCATTAACTCCTACAGGCCTCATCAGATTGTAGCAGTGAATGCTGCCAAATTGGTCAGGATGAAATACGACACTAGATTAAGAGAGATTGTAAATTCAAGCAGTCTTATTCTGCCTGATGGAAAATCAATTGTATGGGCATCTAAAATTTTAAAAAGGCCTTTGAAGGAAAGGGTGACAGGTATAGATTTAATGGAGGAGATTGTGTTATTGGCTGCTAAAAAGGGTTATAGATTATATTTTCTTGGTGCGAGATATAAGGTTATCAAAAAGGTGGTAGAGATATATAAATCCAGATATCCAGGTATCTGCATAGCAGGGTGGCATGATGGATATTTTGAAAAGGGTCTCGAAGAAAAAGATGTAATCGAGGATATAAAATCAAAAAGACCACATATCCTATTTGTAGGAATGGAGAGCCCCTTTAAAGAATACTGGATCTCTGAGAATCTTAACTACTTACAAATCCCTGTATGTATGGCAGTGGGTGGAGGTTTTGATGTTGTAGGAGGTTTTGTAAGGAGGGCACCTCATTGGATGCAGGAGATAGGGTTGGAATGGTTTTTTAGATTTTTACAGGAACCAAAGAGATTATGGAAAAGATATCTATATACTAATACCTTATTTATATGGCTGGTATTAAAAGAAAAATTTAATAGATTTGCATGGCATAATCTAAAAATGGTTTTTCTTATAGGCATATTTGGGATTTTTCCATTTGGTATCCAACCAGTAAAGAAGATAGATAGTGGCTGGTTTTCTTATTCGATACCATGGAATTATTGTGATAACTCTATTGTGGACGTCAGTTTTTTGTTGGACCCGCCTGCTGGAAGACATGGCTTTGTTATTGTGAAAGAGGGTCATTTTTATTTTGAGGATGGGACACCAGCCAGATTCTGGGGTGTAAATATCCATTCAAACAGGGCCTGTTTCCCAACACACAGACAGGCAGAGGATATAGCAAAAAGACTGTCCCAGCTCGGCTGCAATCTTGTAAGGATGCATTTTCTGGATAATGAGGCACCCTCAGGGATAATAGACCCTGCTTATAACGATTCACAGCATTTCTCTGATGCCCAGATGGATAGATTGGATTATTTTATTCATCAGTTGAAGAAAAATGGGATATATGTGACGTTCGATGTGTTAGGGTTTGGAGTCAGAACCTTCAAGATAGGGGATGATGTTATAGATTATAATCTGATAAAGAATGGTGGTGCTGGTATATCGTTTTTTGATAAACGAATTATAGAATTAGGCAAGAGATATGCAAAAGACCTGTTGACCCATATAAATCCTTACACTGGAAATGCCTATATAGATGAGCCTGCTATTTGCATGGTAGAGATGTCAAACGAAAACACTATCTTTGGGGATTGGATAACGAGTTCATTCACTCCTTATTATAGAGAGGAGATACAACAGCTCTGGAAGAAATGGCTTATAGAGAAAGGTTATAGTCTTTCTGAAAGACCATATAGAAACTGGCAGGAGGATAGAGAATTCAAATTTGAATTGCAGGATAATTATCAAAGGGATATGTATGCCTATTTGCGCTCCATAGGTGTAAAGTGTCCCATAGGCTCGTCTAATTATACACATGACAATTTATCTCTCTTTGCAGACAGTCATATGGATTTTACAGACATACATCCTTACTGGGATCATCCTTATCGGAGCACAAGGATACATAATAGACCACTTATAATGCAGAGTTACAAAAATCCAGAGACGATAGTCAATACTATCGCAAGGGCAAAGGTTTTTTCAAAGCCACTTGTTTTGACAGAATGGGATAGCATATGGCCAAATGATTGGAGGGCCGTAGATGTTTTGACTACAGCGAGTTATGCCAGGTTGAATGACCTAGATGGATTATGTCTATACGCCTATAATGGCGGTTGGGGATTGTCGTGGGATGGCCTGGAGGAAAAGATATATTACCCTACAGTTGTATTTAATGACCCTGCGAAGATGGGTCTTTTTCCTTTCGGTGCCTTGATATTTTTAAGGGATGCGAAGCCAGCATTGAATACCTATTATGTCTCATACTCAAAGAAGGCAGTTATAGACATGCGTGACCACTATTACGACCGTCAAAAACTGGCAGGGATTATGTATATTTCAAAATTAGAGAAAAGATTCGTAGATTCAAAAGAAAAAGATGGATCAGATAGTGATATAGACTATCCTGATTTACCAAGCAATTTTACCAGAGACCTTTATAAGGTTATATCTGATACAGGTGAGATGATAAGAGATTCTAAAAATGGGGTTTTTATATTAGATACAGCCCGAACAGTTTCCTTTTCTGGATTTGTTGGTAGGTTGGGTAGATATGAATCTGACAGGATCAGAATCTATACCATAGCAGATTTTGCAACATTCACTATTACCTCTTTAGATGGGAAAGCGATATCTTATTCTAGGCATTTATTGGTTGGAGTGGTTGGTAGGGTGAGAAACCATGGTCAAAGACTTGCTCCGCACGAGACGAAAAAGGTAGATGATTTAGAGAAAGATGTTTTTATTATTTCAAAAGGGGATTCTCCTATTTTAGTAGAAGGTATAGATGGAAGTATCTCTGTAAGATTTGAAGATAGTCTGGATTCTATAGAGGTATATTCCCTTGATAGATGTGGGAAGAGGGCCAAAAAAATAGATATAAAAATAGATAAAAATTGGTTAAGTTTTGATCTCTCAAAGGACCATAGGTCTATCTATTATGAGATATTGAGGAAGTAGTTATGATTAAAGAGAAAGAGACGCTTTTAAAAAGATTGTTGATGATAATCGATATAGCGGTAGTCTCAATAACATTTTTTGCTGTCTATATCTTCAGGCAGAATTTTCATAGATTTTATATATTTGACATTTTTTCAGAAAGACAGGTTATAGGAGAGTTATATCCTATTTATAGGTATCTAAATATAATTCCTATTCTTCTTTTTTTGTGGTGGGTAGGCCTTAGCCATTCCGGACTTTACAGGTCTTTCAGGACAAAGAGATTTTTTGAAATCGCCTGGGGTATAATTAAAGGGACATTTTTTGTCGGGGTTATTTTTGCAACATCTGTGTTTATTTTTAAATTAGATTTTGTAAGTAGGACATTTATGTTTTTCTATCTTTCCATAACCTGTATCCTTTTGATTATTGAAAGATGGTGTATTGTGGCATCCCTTAGGTATCTTAGAAAAAGGGGCTATAATTATAGAAATATCTTGTTGGTTGGCACAGGCCAGAGGATGGTAAATTTTATAAAGATGATACAACAACACAGGGAATGGGGGTTTAAGATAATCGGCCTTATAGATAACGATAGGGATATGTTGAAAAAGGATATATTAGGAGAGAAGGTCATAGGTCTACTTGAGGATATCCCTGCAATATTAGAAAAATATGTGGTGGATGAGGTTGTCTTTGTAGTTCCAAGAAAATGGCTTTCCTTAATAGAAAAGAGTCTTTTGGATTGTGAGATATGCGGGGTAAAGGCCTATATTGCCACAGACTTTTTTAACACCAGAATAGCACGTTGGACATCGGATGACATAGAGGGTATGCCATTTCTTGGCTTTAGAACCACAGTAGGCGAAGAATGGGAATTGTTTATAAAGAGGATGTTTGATATAATACTTTCAATGGTAGGTATAATACTATGCATACCGCTTTTTATAATCATAGGGATTGTCATAAGGGTTATCTATGGCAGGCCTGTTATATTTAAACAGATTAGGAGTGGGTTGAATGGCAGAAGATTTGTAATGTATAAATTCAGAACAATGGTTAATGGGGCTGAGAATGAGAAGGAGAAGTTGCTTGCCTTGAATAATATGAGTGGGCCAGTATTTAAGATAAAGAATGACCCGAGGGTTACTGGATTTGGTAGGTTTTTGCGAAGGACAAGTCTTGATGAATTACCTCAGCTTTTTAATGTATTAAAAGGTGATATGTCAATAGTGGGACCTCGTCCTCCTCTTCCAGAAGAGGTTGAAAGATATGAGATATGGCAAAGACGTAGACTTAGCATGAAGCCAGGGCTTACATGTCTATGGCAGGCAAATGGCAGAAATAATGTAGATTTTGATAAATGGATGAGGATGGACCTGGAGTATATAGATAATTGGTCCTTAGGACTTGACCTGAAGATTTTGTTAAAGACTATCCCCAGTGTTTTGTTATCGATAGGAGCGCATTAAGCAAATCCAAAGGAGGGGTCTATGAGGAAGCTATTTTTGGTGTCTTTAGTTGTCCTGTTATTAACAGGATGTTCAAGAGGTGCAACAGAGGATAGACGTATAGTAGCCCAGATTAATAAATACAGGATGAATGTCGATGATCTTAGATACGCCTTAAGGAACATACCCTATGATGATAAGAGGCTCCTTGATACAGAAGATGGAAGAAGGGAATATCTGGATAGGTTGATAGAAAAAGAGATATTGCTTCAAGAGGCGCAGCGCCAGGGGCTTGACAGGGAAAAAGATTTTATTAAAAGTATAGAGAATTATTGGGAACAGGCGCTTCTGAAATTATTGTTGGAGAGGAAGAGTAAAGAGATCTCTGGCAGGGTCCATGTCTATGATAATGAGATAGAGGAATATTACAAAAATTCAGGTGAGACCCGGCCGCTACCAGAGGTAAAATCTAGCATATCTAGAATTATAAGACAAAAGAAAGAATCTGAGGCAATGGATGCCTGGATAGATGAATTAAAAAGGAGCTCCTACATTAGGATTGATAACGACCTGGCCCAGGAGATTCTTTCTAATATAAATAAATAATATTTTTATGGTTAGAAATTTTTTAACTATAGGAGGCTTTACAAAATTCCATCTTCACTTTGGGGGAGAGGGTAAGTGAGAAAATAATTTTGAAGGGTATTAACTATAACTATAGGAGGGCACTATGGTGCAGAGACGTAGAAATTATTTTATAGACAGGACATTTCAATCAGAGTTCATATTAAAATTTTTTGTTTTGGTGATATTTGGATGTTTAGTATTTGGCGTAGTTTTATATCTATTTTCAGGCAGGGCCCTTACTACATTATTTCAAAATTCCAGATTGGTGATAAAAAGCACAGCAGATTTTCTTCTGCCCGGGTTATTTTTAGGTGGGTTTATAGTGGGGTTACTGATGGCCATTGCAGCCGGGGTCATAGTTCTCCTTATGACGCACAGGATAGCTGGACCTATGTTTAGATTTGCCAGATATGTGGAGCAGATTGGTTCAGGAGAACTCACAACGGATTTGAAGATACGTAAGAAGGACCAGTTTCAGAATCTGGTGGCGGCCTTTAATAAAATGACAGATGACCTTAATGCAGGCATCCTAAAAATAGTGGATGTCTCTGAGAGATTGGGGGTCTTGATTGATAGATTATCAGACCCATCAAACAAGGAGCTGCTTCTCAGGGAAGATATAAAAAAACTAATTAGTGAATTAAGGCATTATAAGCAGGAGTTGACAAAGGCCATTTCGTATTTCAAACTGAAACGTTAAAAGGTATATAATCTTTTATGAAAAAGACAAGCCTTACTACCTTCTTTTTTGCCTGTAGTTTTTTATTCGCAATTTTGGATATGGGCTATGCGCAGGGAGAAGAGAAGGAGATGAAGGTGTTTTCGACATTGTTCTGCACTGTTTTTTATGAAGAAGGAGTGGAACTAAAAACAGTAAATAACCGGATAAATCTTAGATTCTGTAATTTTTATAGCCCGCGTAGACACAAAGGGACAGACCCTACTAGCATAGAAGAGATTTTGTCAGAAAAGTTGGATGCGATATTTACCAGAGTAGAAGATATCCTGGATATGTATCCATCCAGGATACATGTTACAATCAAGATCTATAAGGCAAGGCAGACCCTTGATAGAATCTATGAGGATATCTTTGGAGAAAAGAATACCGCAGATTCTTTTTATATATACAAGACCAACACCATATATACACTAGAAAATTTTATAAATGAAGGGGTTCTTGCGCATGAGATGGCTCACTGTATAATAGACCATTATTTTGTTATCCTGCCTCCAAGAAAGATACAGGAGATGCTTGCGGTATATGCAGATGTCCATTTGAAGGATTAGTTTTTATTTTGCATGTACATAACTAAGAAAAAGATTGCAATAATACGGCATTTTAGGTATAATAATTTTATAAGTATTTTAAAAGAATAAAGTATTTTGGCGAATAACCAGATTATATTATAGCAATATTAAACTAATTAACCTAAAAAGTGGAAAAAATCTATCTGCACAAAATGGAGGATATCTATGAAAAAAATCATCTATATATTAATTATTAGTTTGAGTATCATAACGACACAATCGGCATTTAGTGAAGAGAAAAAATTTTCAACAGGGGATGTCTGCAGGGCAAATTGTCGTACCAATGAAGGTGTAATCTGCCTGGAGAGAGGTCCTTGCGAACCCGTAAATAAGTTTTTATTAGAGGCAGCAAGAGAATGCAGAGAAAATCCTAGTGCCAGATTTTTGCCAGCAACTAAATTGGTATTTGCAGATATATTATTTTTAATCCTGAGATTAGATAAAGAGATCCCGATGGATAAGGTAGAGCACCTTGATGAGAATGGGCGTTACGCCATTGAGGCAAAGGCATTGAAGGATAAAGGGATAGATATATTTGTTGACACAAATCCGCTATCCCCAGTTGCAAGGGAGGATTTAGCAAACGTTTTGAAAAATGTGCCTGTAGAGAGAGGGCTCGGGCTTTCAACAGGCCTCCCAAATCAGATGTTCGACTTAAAGAATGAGAGGTTTGGTATATACGACCTTGAGATTTATGTAGATGAAGGGAATGGTTATGAGTTATGGGGCCAAAAGAATAATTTTTCCCAGAGCGGGCCATTGAGTAAAGACTATGTTGCAAAGATAAGTTCTTGCGAAGATGCAATGGTATTTTTTGGCGATAATATAAATGGGAAGATCCCGTTCACCGGTTCTAAAATCAAGGCAAGATATAAATACTACGGTAGAGACGAGGATATGGTGACTGAATGCGAATTAGCAATGCTCCTTTCTGATCCTGATATTGCGAAGTCGTTGAAAGAGGCATACAATCCATCCAGGGCGCTTACCAAGGAAAATTTTGTAGACCTTTTAATAAAGACAATGCATCTGGATAAAAATTTACCAAGAGATTATTATACGCTTAGTGCAAAAGAGCTATATAAACTCCAGACAGAATTATTGGCAAGAAATGGCATAGATATATTTTTAGGTTCTGACTCGTCAGAGCCATTGACACGCGAGGAGCTTGCAAGGGTATTATATGATTCACCTGTGGAAGAGGTGTTAGGATTAAGCAACGGAGAGGCTAATCAGAGATTTGAACTGAATAATGCCGGATTTGTAATATACGACCTGCATATCTATGTAAAAGAAGGGACTGATTATGAGGAATGGGTTAAAAAGGATAGTTTTATTGATAGTTCATCTTCCAGCAAAGATTACCTGGTTAGATTAGATTCCGGGAACTATGCAAGCGTCTATTTTGGAGATAATAAAAAAGGAAAAATTCCTATTGCAGGTTCTCCAATAAAAGTAAAATATAGATTATACGCACCTGTTAGTATGTTTACCGAAGACGACATCATATGCGTTTTGGGTAGACGAGTTCCAGTTGTAGAGGCGTATGAACCGCCACCCGGTCCACCAGACTTTCCTCCACCTGCAGATGGCTTTGATGACCCTGCAACACATATCTGATATCATTAGAAGATGTCCTCAATTATTATAAAAAAATATGCCCCCCTTTTTCTTATAATAATCCTTATAGGGATATTCTATATATCTACAATAAGAGAAGGCCATAACTGGGATGGGGATTTTAGCATGTATATCCTTCATGCAAAAAATATAACTGAAAGGGCACCTTATGCTACCACGCCATATATATTCAATCCAGAATACGCCTCTTTAGGTCCGGAGTCTTATCCAGTTATTTTTCCATTAATATTAGCCCCTGTGTATAAATTTGCAGGCATTAATCTAAGATTGATGAAAATAGAGATTGTAATCTTTTTTCTCCTTTTTTTAATGGTCTTATATTTTATATTAATAGATAGGGTCTGTACGTATCCTTATATCATTGCGATAATAGGTTCCATTGGGCTTAATCCATTTTTTTGGGATTTTAAAGATAATGTACTCTCAGAGATACCTTTTATTTTCTTTCTTTATCTTGGATTTTTTCTAATAAATAGATGGAAGAGACATTATTATAGCGGCATTACGAGAGAGAAAAAGTTGATGTATGCTATAATTACAGGCATTGTTATCTCTCTTGCTTATGGGACGAGAGGTATAGGGGTATTGCTTTTGGTCTTGCTTTTTTATGAGGCAATGAGGTCTAAAAGATTCAAACTTGCTATTATCTCAGCTATACTATTTATCTTTTTTATGATATTGCAGAATCTTTTTGCGCATAAGGATACTGTATATCTCAAGGAATTCAGTATCTCTCCACGCCTTATAGTGTCCCATCTATATTGGTATATTAAAGGCATGCCAGCACTCTGGGATAATGGGTATATAAAAATCTTGAGGGATATGTTATTTTTGGTTTTTTCAATATTATCCATTACCGGGTATCTTTTGGCTATAAGGAAAGAGATGGGCATCCTTGAGTTATTTCCTTTGTTATATGCAGGCTGTATATTAATATGGCCTGCATTTTGTGGTATCAGATTTTTTATACCTCTCATGCCGCTTTACATCTATTATGGGTTTGAAGGACTGAGATTTTATGAAGAGAGGACTGGCATAAGAATATACCTACCTATTTTGCTCAGTATCATACTTGTTTCTTATATAGCAAAATATACCACAATGGATTTTGGCCCAATCAGAGAAGGTGTGTCTAATATAGAGACTATAAAACTTTTTAATTTTATAAAAGAGAATACGAATCCCGACGATGTTTTTATTTATAAGAGGCCACGGATATTAGCCCTTTATACAGGAAGAAAGGCCTCGGCTTATCATAGACCTAAAGATGACAGGGCGCTTTTGGATTATTTTTACAGGATAAAAGCAAGATATGCAATCGTTGGAAAGCCATTTGAAAATGGCGAAGGTATTGACAAAGATTATCTAAATCTTTTTATTAGTGCACATAAGGATAATTTTGAAGAGATATACTCCAATAATGATTTTAAGGTCTATAGAATAAAAACCAAGTAGGATAACTTTACTCCTTTAGCTTTAGATGGAGACGAGTCGAGAAGATTCTTGAACTATAAGTTAGCGTATGATACAATTTTCTTATGCGTATTTCAAAAAAGATAGGGCTAAGTTTTTTTATCACCTTTTTTCTTGTAATTATCCTTGGGGCAATTTCTATATATACCCTTAGAAATATATATCACGGTCTTAATATAGTATTTGCGAAAGACCTGCCTACCTCTAATATCAATTATCAGATCGCCTTTTTAATAGAGACCTTGCCATCAGACCTTGCCAATTTTCTTATAACAGGAAATGAAAATTTTAAGATAGCTTACGAAAACTCTTTGAAGGAATTAAAAAGAGACATCTCAAATCTCGAAAGATTTACCTCTAAGTCTAAGGAGGAAGAGAAGGCTTATCTGGAGCAGGTTCAGTGGCTTGTTGAAGAGGTGGATGGTTTGGGTAAAGAGGTTTTTGAGAAGTATATTAAGAAGAAGAATTTTCTGGACAATGTCCGTTTAATAGAATCGGATTTTATGAAGAAGCTGGATGGACTGTTGGATTTTGAGGAGAAGAGGATCCAGACAGAGAAGGACTTTTTGCTTATACAGATGCAGCATCTTCCTGCATCACAACTTATAATGGATGTCCACTTAAAATTTTTAAAGATATTTGAAGAAATAAATAGATATCAAGATATATCTGGGCTGGAGGTGGTTGCATCTAAGATAACAGATCTGGAAAAGGCGCTAAGGAATTATAAAAATTATTATGGGTATGCATTTTCAGAGAATGAGCAGAACCTTACAAATGAGCTTATAACTTTAATCGGGAAGATTAGAGATACAGTTGGTCTATTGATTGACACAGAGAAGGAACTGGTAAATAACCTAACTTTGTTTATGTCAAAGGAAAAAGAGCTTATGTCAACATTGGATGAGATAATAAATGCCAGAAAAGGTGTCATCTCTTCCAGATTAGGAGTTGGTATGGCGCTTACAGAGGATATTCCTAGTATCCACGCTATCTTAGATTTAGAAAAGGATATTATAGAATCATGGCAAATAAATAGAGGTTATTTGTTGAATGGAAATCCTGATGAGAAGTCAGCGTATTATCAATTGCGAGAGAAGATTGAGAGGGGCCTAAAGGATTATGCCAGACATGCGAGATTAAGAGGCACAGAGAGATTTCTAGACGAGATTATAGAAAACGATAAGGCGTTATCTAAAGCCATAGATTCTAATATGGAGATTTTTGAAAAGAGACAATCTGCTATCGCTGAATTAATATCGGTCCGTACAAGACTTGAGACAAAATTGGATAACTTATTGGCAGATAAAGAGATGCTTGTAAAAGAGACAAAAGATCAGGACCTTGTTTTAAATACGCTTTTACCTGCAAGATGGACTTTGATGCGATTGAAATCTGAGATATTTAGCGCATCTAGGTCTATCCTTTATTATCTCAATGACCAAAATCCCAGATATAAGGATCTCTATACAGGGATGTATTTTGATATGAAGAAGAATCTCTCGAGATATAAAAATTTTTCTTTCTCAGACAGAGAGAAAAGTATTATAGATGAAGTAGAGATAGACCTTGATAGATTTAATACATTGGCCTTAAGCGCCGTTGAAGCTTGCGATAGGATTATTAAAGGGACTGGCTGGGAACTTATAAAATTAGAGGATGCCTTAAAAGAAAGTCTGGATAAGGCCATAGATGTAGAGACAGATAGGATTAATAAAAATAGAGATGATTTAATGAACCGGATAAGGTTTATAAACATATTGATATTTCTTATAATTGGTATAGTTGCATTCTTGATGGTGTTTGTTATATTTTATACTACAGGCTCTATTACAGAACCTATACATAAGCTCTATACAGGGGCAGAGATAATAGGAAAAGGCAATCTCGACTACAGACTTGACATAAAGACAGGGGATGAGATAGAGGAATTGGCCAGCGGTTTCAACAAGATGGCCGGTGAATTGAAAGAGCTTTATACTAATCTCGAGAACAAGGTGAAAGAAAGGACCTTACAATTGGCCCAGGCCAATGAGGCACTAGGTCGTATCAACAAAGAATTGGACGATTTTACTTATATTGTCTCTCATGATTTAAAAGAGCCATTGAGAGGCATCAAGGCCTTTACAAAGCTTCTTATGGAAGAGCATGCAGATAGATTGAATGAAGAGGCAAGAGAATATCTAAAGGTTATATCTGAGTCAAGCACAAGGATGACACGTCTTATAGAGGATTTATTAAATCTATCTCGTATAGGTAGGATTAAAAACATAGAGTCAGGGATAGACATCGATGAAGTCCTTTCAGATGTAAAAAAGAACCTGGCCTATTCGTTGGAAGAGAAAGGCGCGGATTTAAAATTGATAGGGCCATTTCCCAAGATAACATGCGATAGGATTCGGATAACAGAGGTTTTTACAAATCTTATATCAAATGCTATAAAGTATTCAAAGAAGGATGTACCTCCTGTGGTCGAAGTAGGTTGTAGAGATGACGGAGATTTTTATGAATTTTATGTTAAGGACAATGGTATCGGCATAGAGGAAAAATATTATGATAAGGTATTTCAGATATTTCAACGACTACACGCTAAAGACGAATATGAAGGTACAGGTGCAGGGCTTACGATTGTCAAGAAGATAATAGAAAGTCATAATGGGAAGATCTGGCTTGAGTCAGTTCCAGGGGAGGGTACGACATTTTATTTTACCCTACCTAAAAGATATGGATAGATGATCCACGTGTCTGATAAGGTGGTTAGATGTCTAAAGAAAGATTAAAGGTTTTATTGGTAGAGGATAATCCTACAGACGCGCTTATAGTTAAGAAAAGGCTTCAAAGGGATTTAAGTTTTGATTACGAGATTACCCATGTTGTCTCAGGGGAGGATGCTATTTCAGTTTTAGAAAAAGATATGTATGATATCATCTTGTTAGATTATAACCTGCCAAAGAAGAGTGGCCTTGAGACGCTGCAGGAGATAAAGATAAAGGGGCTAAAAGTCCCCATTGTTATGATTACAGGACAGGGCGATGAGGCGGTTGCAGCACGGCTTATAAAAGAGGGGGCCTTAGATTATCTGCAGAAGAAAGAGGGCTATGAGGAGTCGGTCCCTTTAATGATAAGAAAAAGCATCAGTGAGTTCAGGGCGAATCTGGAACGCGAGAGACTTCAGAAAGAGATTGTCATCCGCAAGGAAGAGCTTGAAAAAATCAATAAGCAACTCACGGAATTAGACAGGATGAAGTCGGATTTTGTGGCTAATGTAGTGCATGAATTAAGAACGCCTTTAAGTTTGATAAAAGGCAATCTGGATAATATAGATAAGGGGTTTGCTGGAGAGGTGCAACCCAAACAGAAAGAGATATTGGGGGATGTCTTCAGGATAGTCGATAGACTTGCTAGGTTAGTCAATGACCTTTTAGACCTTTCTAAGATTGAATCAGGGAAAATGGAACTAAAAAAGGAACCTCTGGATATAGTAGGGCTTGCTGATGAGGTTATTAAAGATTTTGAAAAATTAGCGATTCAGAAAGGTCTTATTATTAAAAAGGAATTCCCTGGCTCTGCTATTGTGGTAGAGGCAGACAGAGATAAGTTGACGCAGGTTTTTGTGAATCTATTGGGGAATGCATTGAAATTTACAGATAAAGGGGAGATCATTGTAAGGATAATAGAACTCCAGGATGAGGTACAGGTAGAGGTACAGGATACAGGCCCTGGCATGTCAAAGGAAGAGACAGAAAAGATATTTGACAAATTTGTAAGGGTTGTAGCTGAAAGAAAAGAAGGCACAGGGCTTGGACTTCCAATAGCCAAAGATATCATCACCCTACATAAAGGCAGGATACGCGTTGAAAGCGAACCAGGCAAAGGCTCAAAATTTATCTTTAATCTAAATAAGTAGGGGGCCGTTAAAGGTCCCATGCATTGTGGATAATTTTTGTCTTATATCCACATATTTTTGTCCAGGCTTCTATACTGGATTGCCTCTGACACGTGTAGAGTTTCAATATTTTCTTTTCCATCCAAATCTGCTATAGTTCTGGCTATCTTTAGAATCTTATCATAACAACGTGCGCTAAAACCCAATTCACTGATGGCAGTCTTGAGGAGGTCTTGCGATTCCTCATTGAGTTTGCAGTATCTTTTTATTAATCTGTGATTCATAGAAGAGTTTGAATATATCTTTTCGTTTTTTAGTCTTGCATATTGAATCATCCTAGCAGCAGTTACCCTTTGTTTTATAGTTTCAGATTTTTCGCTTGAAGAGTCATCTGTAAGTTCTCTATATTTTACTGGAGGGACCTCTATATGGATGTCAATCCTGTCCAATAGTGGACCTGATATCCGGGAGAGATATTTCTGGATTTTTGGAGGAGTGCAATGGCATTCCTTTTTTGGGTCTGTGAGGAAGCCGCAGGGGCAGGGATTCATAGCGCAGACCAACATAAATTTAGAAGGAAATCTCACAGAACCATTTGCCCTCGAAATAATTACATAGCCATCTTCAAGAGGTTGCCTTAGGGCCTCCAGGACATTTTTATGAAACTCGGGTAATTCATCCATAAATAAGACACCATTATGGGCAAGACTTACCTCTCCTGGCCTTGGGATATTTCCTCCACCTACGAGCGAAACATCTGACGCTGTATGATGTGGCGCCCTGAACGGCCTTTTAGTGATTATAGATTTTTGTGCAGAGAATAGGCCAGATACGCTATATATTTTGGTGGTTTCTATGCATTCCTCAAAACTCATATCAGGCATTATACTTGGCAGGCGTTTGGCAAGCATGGTTTTTCCACTGCCAGGCGGACCAATCATCAGGATGTTGTGTCCGCCTGCTGCTGCAATTTCCATAGCCCTTTTAGCATAGGATTGGCCTTTTACGTCTGAAAAATCAAGGTCATAATCTGTGTTGTTAAAATACGCATCTTTTTCAAAAGGGCCAAGCGGATATAGGGCCTTTTCTTCGTTTAAAAACGAACAGATGTCATTCAGGTTTTTTACTGCGTATATTTCTAATCCATCTACGAGTTTTGCCTCATCAGCATTCTCTTCTGGGATTACAAGTTTTTTGCTGGAACCTTTTAAGGATATGGCAATAGGCAATACACCTTTTACAGGTCTTATCCTGCCATTAAGAGCCAGTTCACCTAAGAATACAAAGTCTTTTATATTGTTGATATTTATTTGGCCTGAGGCGCTAAGTATGCCTATTGCAATAGGAAGATCAAAGCATGGACCTTCTTTTTTTATGTCGCATGGCGCAAGATTTACAGTAAGTTTTTGTGATGGGTATTCAAACTGGCTGTTTTTTATGGCTGATTTAACCCTGTCTTTAGATTCACGAATTGCTGTATCAGGAAGTCCAACAATGGCTACTTGCGGAAGCCCACTTGCTATGTCTACCTCAACCTCTATTTGCCTTGCTTCAATACCAATAGTAGTTGCTGAAAGTATTTTGGACAGCATTTGCGCACCTCCTTTTATGCTTTAAACTTCGTCTATCAATATAATAGACACAAAAAGAGGGGTTTTTCTTTCAAATTTTTGGTTAGCACAAAGCAAGAATTCCTATCGTTTGTTACCTCAGTGATGAAACCTTTAGTTAGACCATTTTGCTAAAAAAGAGGTCGGGCTAAAGGGTTAATTCCCCATACTGCAGGTAGGCTGTTCTTTGCAAAAAAGATGGCATTTTTATCTTGCAACAACACAGTTTTACCTTAGCACTTGACAATAATTAAATCATAAGGTATACTTCGTTATAACCTAATATAAAATATTATATTTTATTATTATAAAGAATAGATAAGGAGTATATTTAATGAAACAATATAATTTTTTATTTTTAGCCCTTTCAGTAGTTTTTTTATCTTTATTGTTTTCAAGCAATTACAGCGACGCAGCAACTGTAGGTAATCCTTTAGACCTGGATGTTCCGAGTAATTCAGCGTTCCTCAGGCAAAGGGTTATAGAAAACACCCTGGATGAATATGAACAGATTCTGAAGATAAAGGCCTCTCTTGACTTAGAATTAGTTTTTGACAAAGACTTACATACATCTTCAGAAGTAAGTAATGCTGAATTAAAAGGTCAATGGATAATGTTAAAATTAGGCACCACAATTTTTAACAGGGTAGAGCCATATATTAAAGTTGGCACTTCTAAACTTGAGGCAGACTGGAGACAAAGCAATGCATACGATATAGAGGTAGAGGCAGATTATGGATTTGCATGGGGTGGAGGTCTAAAAGGTATAATATGGGATTTTGATAAATGGGGTATTAGATTGACAGGAGATGTCCAATACAGGACTACTGAGCCAGATGTAAAAGATATTGTCTGCGGGGGTAGACCTATAGTAGATTCTGGCGCAGATTTTGATATAGAAGAGTGGCAGGCATCGTTACTATTAAGTAAAAAATTTGAACTTCCTTTAAAGACGCAAAGTTTGTATATAGTGCCTTATGGAGGCGTTAGCGTAGCCGATTCTGATGTAGATGTGAAATTTACTGACCCAAGTAACCCACAGACAGACTGGACCCTTTACAAAGCGAATAATAAAAATCTATATGGGTTTTTAATTGGATGCGATATAATGCCAAGCCTTCACAGTTCTTTTATCTATTCTATGGAACTGAGATTAATGAATGAGATAGCGTTGACACTTGGCGGCACAGTAAAATTTTAAAATCAAAATGGAGGATGGATAAATGGATAAGATGACCAGGATTATAATAAGTTTGATTTTTTTAGGATGGTGTGGAACGGCTTTTGCAATGAAGGTAGGAGGTGGCGATATAGAATTACCTGCAAATTCAGCTTATCTAAAGACTACTGCTGTGAATAAGGCCCTTGATACTTATGAGGCATACCTTAACCTCAGGGCAGGGCTGGATATGGAGTTTGTGGTGAAAAGGAAACTTTCTTCGTCCTCGGAGGTTTCCGGGATAGAGCTTGATGGCCAGAATTATGTATTTAAAATCTCAAATAATTTTAAGCATATTATTGAGCCATATATAAAAATAGGCACTTCAAATCTTAAGGTAGAATGGAACCAGAATGGCAACAAGGCGCGGGTGGAGTCTGAGATGGACCTTATGTGGGGTGCAGGTATAAAAAGCACTCTTTATGAGTTAAAGGACCAGGGTATAAAATTAACGCTTGATGCACAGTATAGAGAGTATGACATGGATGTGGATGAATGCAAGCTGGGTGGCTCAAGTGCTGGCCTTAGTAATGCAAATTTTGATATCAAGGAATGGCAGATTGGTTTATTGGTTAGTAAGAGGTTGATATTACCTATAGGTTTAAAGGATTATTATATAGTTCCATATGGTGGGTTGACATTTTTGTCTTCAGATGTTGATGTTAGTTTTCAAGATTCTAGCACAGGGCTTCTTTATTCTACCTACAATGCCAGCGAAGAGAATAATCTGGGATTGGTGTTGGGCTGTGACATAATGCCTTCGCTTTCAAGTTGGTATTTGCTCAATTTTGAATTGACCCTTGTAAATGAATTAGCATTTAGTATAGGCGGCACAATGAAGTTCTAAAAGTAGAAGACCTTACCCTTTATTTGTTTTCCTTTTTAATTTTTGTCATTGCGAAGTTAGCTTGCGTAGCGGGCAAATGAAGCAATCTAATAAGGAGAGATTGCTTCGTTAGTCAGCTACTTTGGCTCTCCTCGTAATGACGCAATGTGGTAACCCGGCCTTTAGCCCTGTCCGCTCCAATTTAGGGAACCCAGCCTTTCCGCCTTCGCTTAAGCAGTTTTAGCACTCAGCTTCGGCGGACAAGTAGGCTGTTCAAGTGCATGTGCGTGATGAAACCTTTACCCGACTATTTTGCTAAAAAAGAGGTCGGGCTGAAGGGTTAATTCCCCTTATATTCGGGAATCCAACTTTAGCCCTATCCCTTGCGTCGTGTGTCAATGTCAAGATTTTTCTTGCCATAAGAGATATCTATTAGATATAATACTCCTAATATAAAATAATCGGCAAACCTAAAAACCACACTAAACAAAGAGGAAATAGTGAGTTTCTTTTCAGCCATTGCTAAAAACCAGATGTTTCTGACTGTGCTCCTTGCCTGGCTTGTAGCACAGACAATAAAGGTCGCAATAGGCGTTATCCGAGAAAATAGGTTTAACTTCAGATGGTTTGTAGGCTCAGGTGGGATGCCAAGTTCGCATGCTGCTACTGTTTGTAGTCTTGCAACATCAGTTGGGTTAGAATATGGTTTTTCTTCACCGCTATTTGCTATAGCATTTTTTATAGCGTTTATTATAATGTTTGATGCCCAGGGTGTTAGAAGGCAGAGCGGACAACAGGCAGAAATATTAAATAAGATTATAGAAGACCTTTATCTAAAGAGGGGGATTAAAGAGGAACGACTTATAGAGTTATTGGGCCATACACCAATACAGGTTTTTATCGGTGCGGCGATAGGGATATTTGTGGCGCTTTTTTGTTACTCTAGATAGGAGGGTAGATAAGTGAGAAGGCTGATAGGGATAATTGTCGTGGGGGCTATTGTAATTATTTTGATTTTTATTGGATTGGCACAATACCATTCTATGGGATTTGGAAGATTGAAGTCAGTGGAGACATTAATCTCCGAAGGGAAACTTGAAGAGGCCAAGTCAAGATTAGATGAGATAGCCATTAAACAAAAAAATCCTTCTTTAGCGATTGGCAAGGCATATATCAGTCTGGCGAAGGCCTTTGAAGAAAAAAATGAGTATCTACAGGCAAGGGATATCTATAATTTAATATTTAACAATTACCAGAATCTGAATGACATCTCAGGTGTTCAGGATGCTATAGGTAGATTAAATGTAAAACTTCTTTTTTCTCCAACAGTTACAGAGCGAGATATATTATATAAAGTAGAACCAGGGGACACACTTTCAAAAATAGCCAATAAATTTGGTACAACTGTTGACCTGATAAAATTGTCCAATAAACTTAAAGACGATACAATACATCCAGGTGATAGACTAAAAGTTTCAAAGGCAAGATATAAGGTGTTGATTGATAAGTCGCAGAATATATTGACTGTTTTATTTGATGACAATACAATCTTCAAAGTCTATCGTGTTTCAACGGGTGAGAATAATTGCACGCCGCAAGGCACCTTTAAAATAATCAATAAGATAAAAGACCCTGTGTGGTATACAGAAGGTGCCATAGTGCCAGCAGAGAGCCCGAAAAATATTTTGGGTTCAAGATGGCTAGGGCTTTCTATAAAAGGATATGGCATTCATGGCACAATAGAACCAGAAACTGTTGGTAAGCAGGCGACAAAAGGCTGTATAAGGATGCTCAATTCTGATGTAGAAGAACTTTTTACCATACTTCCTATTGGCACTGAGGTTACAATAGTAGAATAATATGGCGAATGGATTAGAATTTGAAAAACCGATAATAGAATTAGAGCTTAAAATAGCAGAGTTGAAGTCTCTTGTCTCTGATGGAAGCTTAAATCTGTCTGAGGAGATAAAGACCCTTGAGAATAGACTTGAAAAACTGAAAAAAGAGATATATGAATCGCTTGCTCCATGGCAAAAGGTTCAATTAGCAAGGCATCCCAAGAGGCCGTATACTTTGGACTATATTCAGATGATAATGGCAGATTTTATAGAGCTGCATGGTGACAGGATGTTTCAGGATGATAAGGCAATTATAGGAGGTCTTGCTAAACTTGATGGGGATAAGATAGTTGTAATAGGCCATCAGAAAGGCAGGGATACAAAAGAGAATCTAATGAGAAATTTTGGTAGCGCCCATCCAGAAGGTTATCGTAAGGCAGCGCGTCTTATGAAACTTGCTGAAAAGTTTAAGCTGCCAGTAGTTTGTTTTATAGATACACCAGGTGCATATCCTGGAGTAGGCGCTGAAGAACGGGGCCAGGCCCATTCTATTGCATATAATTTGCGAGAGATGACCTCCTTAAAGGTACCTATTATAGTGATTGTCATAGGAGAGGGTGGTTCAGGAGGAGCGCTTGGGATAGGTCTGGGCGATAGGGTCTATGTGATGGAGAATGCGTATTATTCTGTAATATCACCCGAGGGTTGCGCAGCAATCTTGTGGAAGGATAGTCTCAAGGCGCCAGAGGCAGCAGAGGTCTTGAAACTTACAGCAAAGGATTTGCTGGCACTTGGTGTAATAGATGGCGAGATACCAGAGCCAATGGGTGGAGCGCACAGGAATCCAGAGGAGGCAGCACAGACACTAAAAAAGGTTATAAAAAAGGCGTTGAAAGAGCTCAAGGCCATACCTATAGAAGAACTTTTAAAGACACGATACGAGAAATTTAGAAAGATGGGTGCTAGCCTTTATTGTTAAAGGAAGGCCGGAGTGGCGGAACTGGCATACGCGTCGGTCTCAAAAACCGATGGTCGCAAGGCCTTGTGGGTTCAATTCCCACCTCCGGCACCATAGATTTTAGTGGGAATTGAAACGAGCGAACGCCGACGAATAGGAGGAAGAGGCCGCAATCCGCGGCCGAAAGTGAGCGAAGAATAAGTCAAATATTTTATAAACTAAGTGATGAATGCGACACGCAGGAACCCAGCCTTTAGGCCTGTCCGCTCCAATTTAGGGAACCCAGCCTTTCCGCCTTCGCTTAAGCAGTTTTAGCACTCAGCTTCGGCGGACAAGTAGGCTGTGCATGTCCATGTACATGCGTGATGAAACCTTTACCCGACCATTTTGCTAAAAAAGAGGTCGGGCTAAAGGGTTAATTCCCCATAAGTTGCTCTTTGTCATTGCGAAGTTAGCTTACGTAGCAGGCAACTGAAGCAATCTAATAAAGAAAGATTGCTTCATTAGTCAGCTACTTTGGTCTTCCTCGCAGTTGACACCATAGGGTGGGAATCCAGCATTTAACTCTAATTCCCTTGCATAATCTTTTAGTGGGAATTGAATTGAACTGTTGGCTAAATGTGGGGCAGTAGCGAAGTTGGGATCGCGCCACAATGGCATTGTGGAGGTCACGGGTTCGAATCCCGTCTGCTCCACCAGTAAAACAGCTGGGGCGTGTCTTTTGGGACACGTCCCATTAATTTTTCTTAGGTTATGAAGGCAAGATTTTTAGCATGGTTTTTGCTGGGTCTTATGGGTTTTTCAGCCTTTTCTTATGCTCAGATAAAAGCGAATGTCCCGCCTCAGGTAAGACAGTGTGCCACTGGAAAAATTTACTGGTTTGCAGAGGTCCAAGATATCCTATTTTCAAGATATCCACAGGAGGGAGAAAGGCTTTCTGTTGGTGTGAGGGTTAAATTTACAAAGAAGACGATAGTCCCTATCACTTCTAGTCAGAGTC
>Ga0207433_10006212_pt1 | contig 20835 bp, 25 predicted proteins | sample YelNatPaOPGAMG01_FD_187559 | JGI IMG/M metagenome (GOLD analysis project Ga0207433, IMG submission 187559) | Hot spring thermophilic microbial communities from Obsidian Pool, Yellowstone National Park, USA - OP-RAMG-01 (SPAdes) (version 3) | ecosystem: Environmental > Aquatic > Thermal springs... | reverse complement strand
AGGGCGCACTACAAGAGCACGATTGCGACTATAGCTTATCCCCTTTGGCTCCTCATTCAAGAAGATATACGAATGCTTTATGTGAATGGGAGCCTCGATGACCCTGAACGAGCTGAATTCTTCAGGTTGTCTTATCCCGAGCCAGGCCGAAACTTGACCATCTTAATTGCCAATGAGACGGCAACAGGGGCTCAGCATTTCCTCGATGCCATAAAGACGATTATCGAAACCAATCAGCTCCTTCAGCTTCTCTTTCCTGAAATTATTCCCGACTTCAGTAAACAGCTCAAAAGATGGAATCAGCAGGAGATGCTTGTTCCTAGAAGCGTCTCCAAACCCGAAGCCACAATTGAGACTATAGGTGTAGGTGGCGCGGTCCAAGGCAGGCATTACAGAGTTCAGATTCATGATGACTTAATAGGAAACAATGCCATGAATAGTGATGCCGTAATGCGGCTTACTAAAGAGTGGCTTACATATTCTGAGAGCCTTTTTGTGAACCCCACTACTGATGTGCATGTAATCGTGGGGACAAGGTGGGCAAGAAATGACATTTACGAAACTATCAAGAAGGACCCGAGATACAAAGTCTTGGAAATTCCAGCACTTGTCGACGGGAAGCCTATTTTCCCCGAGGAATTCTCGGTTGACTTTTTCAATGCGATTCGGGCCAAAGATCCCTTCTATTTCCGGTCCCAATACATGAATGACCCCCGCGATCCTTTTATGCAAGATTTAGATTCTACTAAACTTGGCAGGTTCTCAATTATAGAAAGAGGCGAAACTGTAAAAATTGTCATTGAAGAGGACGGTTATACAGAGGTCATCTCCAGTGCGGATTGTTCCGGAGCGATGGCTTTGGATCCCGCGGGAAGTGAGTTTAAGAGACAGGCTTCTCAGAAGGCAATCGTTGTCTCGCTGAGGGACTCAAAGGGCCGGACTTTCGTTGTCGATGGTTGGGTAAGCTATGGCAGTCATGATGAAATGTTTGATGCAGTCTTCAGGCTATATAACAAATGGAAATTTCAGCTAGGAGTTGAGACAGCGGCCTTCCAGAAATTTCTTGTTTGGGCATTTAGAAAGGAAGAGCAAAGGCGGAGGCAGTGGATTCCGATTGTAGAGCTTCCTCCTAATACCAGACTCAATAAGGCAGACAGAATAAGAAGCCTTGTTCAGAATGATCTCAATCTTGGGCTTATCTACATCTGCTCTGAAGGACCTATGAGCTCGGTTCAGATAGGTCAAAAACTTTTAGATGAAATAGATGGGTTTCCTGAGGGCAAGCTCGATGTCATAGACGCCTTTGCCTATACGATGCAGATGCTCTCTGAACTTACTCCTATGGATGAAGAGGAGGCAAGTAATTTCCGGAGGCAAATTGAGCTTGACATCATGAAGCGAAGTATGCTAACAGGATATTAATAACAAATACCGAGACTTACATCTCGGGGAAAGGAGCATACGATGCCGGCAAAAAGCAAGAGACAAAGAAGTGCAGCAGGGATGGCCCTTGCTGCGAAGCGGGGAGATATAAGCCCTAAGGAGCTCAAGGGAGCCGCTAAACAGATGTATGAGAGTATGAGCGAGAAGCAACTGAGGGACTTTGCTAAGAAGCCTAAAGGTAAGAAGGCAAAGAGAGGAGGTAAGTGATGGGTTTTGGGCAATCGCGCGGTAGTGCAGGTCCACGACAGCAGGTAACCGGTCGCGTCTTCCCTACTACTGTAGATCCACGTCAAAATGTTCCATCCGAGGGACCTACTATACGGCCAGGAATAACTGCGCCGGCTCCTACTGGCGTTGAGATGCGACAGGCCTTGATGGATTTATTCGGCATATATCCCAGACCAGAGCTTCAAAAAGGCACGCCTTTGGGTCCTGTCAATCCAGCGACGGGAATGACTGCGCTCTCTCCTATGAATCCTGGTTTACAGAATCCCCTTATGGGTCTATTTGGTGGGCCTATGGGTGGGGGAGGATTATTAGCTCAAGGTCTTCTCAGTGCCATTTTTCGAAGAATGATCGGAGGATGGTAATATGGGAGCAGGACTTGCAGCATTGCCTTTAGGTTTAGGATTGGCGACAGGTCTTGCAACGACTGTTCCTAAATTGGCCTCCATGCTTGGACTTTTAGGGGCAGCAGGCGCTGCCGGGACAGCAGGTGCAGCAGCTCCGGCGATTGCAGCATCGGAAGCTGCTCCTGCCGTTGCAGCCGCAACAGCTCCAATGCAGGCGTTAGGCCCAGGTCTCGCGGCGAGCACTTTTGCTCAAAATGTTCCTGCTACATTAGGTGCAGGGACGTCTCCAGGGCTTTTAGGTAGCATTGCTTCCATAGCGTCTCAGCTTAAAGAATCAGGCCTTTTACCTCTTCTTTCTACGGCAACACAAGCTTTTCAGCCACCAGGAAGTCAAACGGCATCTCAACAGATAAATATTGGAGGCGGTGCTGCTCGAGCACTCCTGCAAGGCACTCCTCCTCCGCAAGATCTTCTTCTCAAGCTTCTTCTTCTAAGAAGAGGCGCTCTGGCACAGTCACAAGGTATGCCGAGCCCTTCTGAGAGAGAATGGAGGTTCTAGTGTGATTCAGTTACCAAAAGGTGTAAAGCTTCAGGATCTGACCCGTGAATTGGCCGAAGAACTCGCAACGGCCGAGATATTCCTAAAGCCGCTCAAAACTCAGCTTTATGAATGGGAAAGACTATACCTTGCCAAGCCGAAACAGAAAGAGAGAAACTTTCCCTGGAGGCGTGCCTCTAATATTGTCGTGCCTATAATCGGAACATTTACAGATGCCCTTTTTGCAAGGCATATGAACACGATCTTTGGGGGCATCTCTATTTGGACGGTAGAGCCTCTAAGCAAGGCTTGGATTCCTGTAGCAAAGCTATGGGAAAAATTTATCGAGAATGAAAGCTATAGGACCTTTAGGCTTTACAAGGCTTCGGTGGACTGGCTTCTTTCTGCCGTAAAGTTTGGTCTTGGAGTTTTGAGGGTTACGTGGGAAGACTCTCCTGCCAAAATCATGACGCCCGAAGGACCGCGGGTTGTCCCTGGATATACAGGCCCCAAGCTTACTCCTATTCCTCTTGCTAAGTGTCTCTGGCCTGAGGATGCAACGAGTGTAGAAGATGCAAGGTGGTTTGCGAGGGAGTATTGGGTTGCAGAGAGGACATTTGAGCTTGGAACAAAAGTTGGGTATTACACACTTCCCAAAAATGCTACTGTGAGCACTTTCTTGGAGGGTTACCTGCCCGAGGAAGATGAGCTTTTGAGAAAAGAGAAGACAGGCCAGAGCTCCTCCAATCGTGGGGTGAGAGGAGTCAAGCTTACAGAAGTGAGCTGGACTATTGACATAGACGATGACGGGGTCGAAGAAGAAGTCCTTGCGGTATTTCACAAGGCCACAGAGACTATCTTGAGACTTGTAATCTGTCCTTTCTATCACGGCAAGAGGCCTTTTATAGGAGTGCGATATTGGCCTGTAGAAGGTTCGGTTATGGGTCTCGGTGTCTGCAGCATGCTTGAACAAATAGCCGAAGCCATAAGCACAGTTCACAATCAGGCGACAGACAATGCCACAATTGCAAATACCAGAATTTGGGCTGTAAGGCCAGGAACTCCTATGGCATCTCCTGATTATCCTATTTATCCTGGAGCCAAGATCATAACCCCAGACCCTGCTGCAGACATTGTCCCGAAACAATTAGGTGAAGTCTATCCTTCCATCACAGAACGTGAAGCTATCTACAGAGACTATGCAGAAAGAAGAGTAGGGGTTACGGATTATAGTCTTGGCCGCGAAAGTCCTATCGTTGGATGGAGGGCGACAGCTACTTCAACCGTATCCCTATTACAAGAGGCGTCTCGGAGATTCGATCTCACCCTCAGAGAGATTCGAGATGCTTATCGGGAGTTGGGAACTCAGATTACAGAGCTTTATCAACAGTTCAAACCTGTTGTCGTCTTACGAGAGTTTGCAGAGGACAAGGCAAATATCATAGAAACAGTAATCAATTTGCCACCTGAGCGGGTGAGGTTAGGTCTCGATATCAATTTGACTGCCATTACAGCGGCAAGGAATGCCGAGGCTGAAAAACAGAATCTTCTCAATTTGTTCGGGTTGCTTAAGGATTACTATGCTTCTGCAGTGCAGGCGGCTATGCTCCTTGAGAACCCGGAAACAGGTCCCATCTCCAAGGGCGCTGCTGTTGCTGCTTTACAGAAAAGTTCCGAGCTTATGCGCAGGCTTATAGAGACATGGACTATACCTGATGCCGAAACGTTTGTTATGGCAATGCAAGACGTAATGGAGAGTGCCAATGCCATTAGAAATACGATGGGAGAGGCCCAGCCCGGATCAGTTGTGCCGATTCAGAGAGGACGTTAAGACTCTCTTTGAGATTCGGGCATTCAGAGAGCTTTTAGAGGCGCTGGAAGTGTGGGCGAATGCCGTGCTCCAAGACTGGATAAGAGGTAGGGTCCCTAATGAGGAAGCCAAGGGGCTAATAAGTGCTTTACAATATGTGTTTAACTATGTAGAATCATTATACGAATACGAAGAAAGGAGAGACTAATGGAAGATTACGAAAGGACCGAAGGCATGGACAAGCTAGCGACATTGGAAGAGAGACTTAACAAGATGGAAGAATCCTTGACAAAACTTGTGCAATTGGCGGAAAAGCTCACATTTGGGGAGCCAGCACAAGGGCCAGCACCACAAGCTCCACAAACTCCTCAAACTCCGCAATGGCGACTTCCTCCTGTAGATCCCGAAAAAGTAAAGGAACTCTTGGCTTCAGATCCTGTTAGGGCTCTTGAGGCGGTGACCGAGTACAAGGTTGCTCCTATTCTGCAGGCCCTTCAGCAAACTGCCGTTGCGGCCCTTGATGCACAAATAGTCAAAAACAAAATTGCTGCACAGAGTAAATACCCAGACTGGCATGAGTATGCAGATGCAATAGCCCAGCTTGAAGAGGCTTTGCCAGACAAGAGAGTATTGGCACAGCCGAACAGTTACGATGCGCTCTATGCCGTAGCCAAGGGATTCAAAAGTTATGAATTGATCGAGAAGGCTAAGAAGGGCGAAATCACTATAGGACCACAGTTCTTTGCGGAGAAAGAGGGCAAGATACCGAGAAAAGTGAAAGAGATAGAGGAAGAAGAAGAAAAGGAGCTAAGTGAAGAGCAGAAGTTTATCGCACAAAAGTTTGGGTTAACGGAAGATGAATACAAGAAATGGAGCGAGGGGCCTAGGCCTAGCGTAGCTGAACAGATTCAGAAGCACACAACACAAACTGCACCACAAGCGGCAGCGCAAGGAGGAATTGCACAATGAGTGAATGGGATGAGCTTAGACGATTTTTCCAGAGATACAAAGAGGGAGGCTATCTCGAATTTAAGGGAGGCAAGCCAGACAAGGCTTATGTGTGGGCTAATGCCGATCCTAGAAACATAGCCAATCTCAAGGAATTGGGATTTGTACCCTGTCAAGATCCTGATGTAAAGGTATGGAATGAAGGGGGAATAGGGAGCGAGAAGCCGGATAGGACGAAACAGATAGGTGATGCGATTTTGATGGAAGTGAGCCGCGAAAGAAAGGAAATGATCGACAAGCTCAAGGAGGAGAAGAGACAAGAGGCGCTACGGATGTTCGAGCGCATCAAAGAGACCTTCCATGAGGAAGGCCGCAAAACTGGAGTTCCAACCTTTGAGGATGAGAGCTCCACAGAACACTTTAAAAGGAGAAGGAGGTAGTAGACTATGGCTACTATTTCGAGAGTGCCCATAATGGTTGCTTTTACTTCCACTGGAGGGCCCCCTCTAGTTCTAGAGTATCCTGAAGGCGCAAGTCAGACGTTTAAAGCAGGCCATCCCGTAAAGCTAGATAGCAATGGGTACGTGGTGGCATGCACTAGAAACGCAAATGGGCTTGTTACGGATACCACTATACTGGGTATCGCTGCAGACGATGCCCATAATGCGTCTGCTGGGGCTTACAAGGTGGGAGTTTACATTGCGACGGATGACACTTTCTTTGTCGGCAATTTGGCACTGGATGACGGGACTCAATATACAACTGCGCTGAATGATCCTCCTTGCGGTCTTGGGATATTGGTTCACTCGGCAAGCGGTTATGCCCAGTTTACTGCAACAGCTCGAAGTGGTGGTAAATTGCAGAATAGTTCCAATGTGTTGTGTCAGTATATAGTTGCCGACAAGAGAGATCAAATCGGAGATACCGGCGGTCGAGTTATTGCGATAATTAAAAACTCTGCTCGACAGCTAGGTTACTAGGAGGTGTAAGCTATGGCTGGAATCAGAACAAGTAATTTTGCTCCACTTCTTGCGCCGGGGTTGCGCAAGATTTTTTTCGACAAGTTCAACGAGCTTCCAACCGAGTACGACAAGATCGCGAACGTGAGCACATCCAAGAGAAATTACGAAGAAGACTATCGGATGGCGGGATTCGGGCTGTGGGCCGATAAGGCTGAAGGTGCAAGCATCGTATATGACGAGTTGATCCCTGGCCAGACCAAAAGATATTACTTCCGAGCTTTTGGGCTAGGCTACAGGATCACTCGAGAGATGTTCGATGACGATCTCTACGGGATCATGGGGAGAAGGCTAAGTGAGAAGTTGGCTTGGGCCGGAAGGCAGACCGTGGAGTTCGGCTTTGGGGCTCTTCTCAATGATGCCTTTACAGGAAGTACCTTCACAGGATTTGATGGTCTTCCCCTCTGCCACACAGCTCATACTCTTCTCAGAGGCGGAACGTATGGGAATAGGCCTTCGACGGATGTGCAGCTTAGCTTGACGGCTCTTCAGGCCGCGGTTGCGAGCTTCGATAATATGGTGAGCGACGAGGGGCTCAAGATTACATTGAAACCCAGGCTCCTCATAGTGTCGCCAAGTTGGAAGTGGGTAGCTAGGGAGATCCTGAAGAGCGAATACAAGCCTTATACGGCGAACAATGAGATCAACCCTCTCCAGGAAGAGGATCTGCAGTACATGGTTTACCACTATCTTACGAGCGCTGATGATTGGTTCCTCATTGCTGCTCCTGGACAGCATGACTTGAATTTCATCTGGAGGGTCAAACCGGAGTTCCAGGAGAGTGACGACTTCGATACTGGTGATGCTAAGTATCGAGGCTACATGAGATTTGGTGTTGGATTTGGTGATTGGAGGGGAGTCTACGGATCCTCTGGAGTGCTATAAGAAGTAAGGCGGTAGGTCTCAGAAGAGATCTGCCGCCTAAGATTTAAGAAGGAGGACAGATATGCCGGTCAACAGAGCCGATGAAAATGTCTTCACATTGGCCGGGCCACCTGCCGGAAGAGCCGCTACAGTTGGTATAAAGCAAGTTCGTGGTTCGAGCGGGCAGGTCCTGCCCTATATGTTTTGGCAGCAAGAGGCAGCCGATGGAACATTGACGGAGCTTTTCTTGTGGCCGAATAGTTCTGGCAACTTGCGTATGGGCAACACAGAACCCACATACGCAACACAAGATTCTGCAGGGAGACTTCTTGCTCCCACAGCGGTTTTGCCTCTTGTAGTGAGCACAGCCACAAGTCTCACGATTACAGCTGAGCATTTTATCGTTGTCGGAAACCCGAGTTCGAATGCCACCTATACTCTCCCTGCTGCATCGAGTGTCCCTGCAGGAAGGGTATTTATCTTTAAAAACATCGCGGCTTCGGTAACGGTTGCGATTAGCAGGGCGGGAAGCGATACGATTGATGGGGCGACATCTAAGACGCTCGGGTCTCAGTATGCTGCCATAGCGATTGCGAGTAATGGATCAAATGCATGGCACATACTATGGACCATGGGTACGATCAGTTAACGGCAAGGGGGCCTCGCGGCCTCCTTATTTGAATCAATGATGAGGTGGCCATGAACGCATTAAACGAGGTCTACCTTGCCGGCATAACAACGTTCATCGCCGGTCTTGCTTATTATCTGATCTCACGTGTCAAATCTCTTGAAACCAAAATCGACGAGAAACTTTCGACTCAGAATTGTGCTCAGTGTAATCTGCGGGTGATTACTGAGCAGATACAAGATACGCTGGATAAACTAGAAAGCCTTCTAGTGTCGCACAATCATACCGACAAAGGTATTGTCATAAGGAGGGAATGATGGCTTCTAAGCTTCATGCTACAACTACAATCAAAGTGATCAAGTATAAAAACGAAGAGGACTATAAGAAGGGCAAACCTTATACAGTAGTAGAGAAAAAGGGTAACCTAATGCTTGCCTCAGGAATGAACGCGATTTGGAATTTAGTAACAGGAGGAAGTAGCTCTCACTACGATAACACGAATACTTACATAGGTGTAGGAGATAGCAACACGGCAGCAAGTGAGAGTCAAACGGATCTTTTGGGGACCAATAAGACTTACAAACAATGTTCCACAGGTTTCCCAACAGTCGCTGGTAAAGTTCTTATAGTATTTGCTGTCTTTGAGGGAGGAGATGCCAATTATGCGTGGAACGAGTTTGTGGTCAAAAACAATACGACAAGTGTATGCCTCAACAGAGCCGTCCAATATCTTGGAACAAAGACAAGCGGCGAAATATGGCCGATTCAGATACAAATACAACTTAGCAACTAAAAGGAGGATAGACCGATGGCAGAGTTGCTAGTCATGGCTCAGGACCCTCCGGTTCCACATCCAAGAGCTTTTACAAAGGGTATGGTAGTAGACATCAAAGATGATGGGCATATATGGGGTACCGAAGAAAGGCCGCCTCTTTTCCGCGTGATAAAAATTCCAGGGGTGCCCAAAGAAGATTTGCAGTTTCTTTTAGATAGTCCTACAGATCCGGATCCCAAAGTGCTTGATACTCTTCCTCCCAGGTCCAAAAAGCTCGACTGGAACCAAATAAAAGATGTATCGACTATAACGAAGGGTAGTTTGATGTCTACGGTAAAGGATGTCTAATGCCTGCTAATATTGTCAAAATAGTTGACCTGGGAGGCCGGGGGGATTTTTCGTCCCTCGCGGCCTTCATCGCTTGGCTTTATAACAATTATAATCCTCTTGATCGGAATGCATGTGCGATATGCAAAGTAAGTTCTGGGAATACTTATGCCGATACCAGTACTTGGGGCAGTCTCCCCAGCTTTTCTGCTTATTCCGCAATTCTAATTACAACCACAAAAGACCACTGGTTTAATGGAATTTTTTCATCTACAAGATACTACTTGGCCACAAATCCCACGCAACCAACCTATTGGAATCAGTTAATTTTTCATCGGGTTCAAATCGGCGCTCCAGGCAGTCCTATAACTGGGACGATCAAGGCAGGGTTGTTTTTGTGCGGAATAGTAAGTTCTGCGTCACCAGTTGTTAATTCAGATACCGTCGTTAGTTCAATGATAATTTGCACAACCAACAACCAAGTCGCTGTCTCTTGTCAGAATCTAGTAAGTGCCCCTTTGGTAGCTAGGAGTTTGCTGTTAACAAGACCAGGTTATACTGGCAATGCCGGAATAAGTGCCGGTGGGAACGGCAGCTTACGCGTTCACGGGAACCATATTGTAAGATTTACGACACCTATTAACAACGGAGGAAATGGGTATAGCTATTACAATTCAACAACGGCATCATCTATTTCTCCTAACACTGGGGGTAACATAACAAATGCAACTCCCACTTTCGTCGACGAAAGCAATTGGAATTACATTTTAAGCATTAACGATACTAGTGCCAAGGATCTATATGACGGCTATCAGTTCGGTGGGGTAGCTGTTTCTTTATATCATAACGGTATTACTGGCTATCGATTCCCAGTGTCATCTATAGGTCCTACTGATCCAGACCCCGGAACGTACGCATCGTGGCTTACGAAAGTAGTGAACACAAACGGCGGAGGCGACTTTACGTCTCTTAATGCTGCCTTTGTGTGGCTATACAACAATTATCCTAATTTGGTGACAAGCAATATTAGGGCCAAGTTTGTTTGCAAGGGCAGCACTGCTGATAACACTGATGTGAACACAACCATAAGCACGACAGATCCGCGTCACTATATCCACGTTGTTGCTGATAATGATTATAGATTCAGAGGCGTCCCAAATCTGGCAATGTTATATAAACGCTCCTCGATCACAGTATCAAATGGAAAGCATGTGATTCTGGAGGGCATCCAGATAACTCAGTCGGACGGATTATCAGGTGCTTTTCTAATTATTGATTGTTATGTATCGACTGGCTCTAATTCTTGGGTATGGGGAAATTATATAAATAGCATAATAATACTCAATACAACAAGCACCACCGCAGCGTTCGGTAATTCACTTGTGAACTGCACAGTTATTAATACAAACTCGAGCAATGGGGTACTTCCAGCTCTTGGTGTGAGTATCAATTGTATTGTTATAGGGGTAGTCAGGAATATTGGAGGAATAGAATCTTTTGCGTTAGGTGTTGCGACCAATTACAGTTCACCACTAGGAAACTATTGCAAGTATAGTCAAACTATTACATTTAGGAACCCATCTCAAAATGATTATCGATTGAGTTGGAACGATACGGCAGCGGCACAACAAGGTATTTACACAGGCTCTTATTTGGAAGATGTTGTGGACGTAGAAGAGCAACGTAGGCCGATAACAAGTTCCTATGGAGCCGATGACCCCGTTCTACTATACACAGAATTTCTGTACGGTTCCGATGCCACATGGCAGGCAAAATATTTTGTAGATCATCTCTTGGGAATTGACACCTTACGGCTTACCACAGTCGTGGATAGATTGTACTGTGTCATAGAAAATCTTTACAGAAGCGCCTTGTCGGGCCGCATTCTTATCAGAGTTCAAAAAAAGACATTGAGGATACACAGGATATGAAACTCGAGACTGTAAACGAAGGTTCCACGGTAAGTTTGAGTATTGACTTTCTATCAGAGACGGGCACTCCTATTAGTCCTCAGAGAGTCTTTTGGAAGATAGAAGACTTGATGTCTGGGACTCTAATCAAAGACTGGACGGAGATATCCAACCCGGCTTCGACAGTATACTTGACTATAGGACCGGATATTTGCTCGATACTGGATCAAAGGAATTCTTCAGAGGTAAAACGCATTACCATGAAAGCGGAATTCGGGCCGAATGTTGTGGTAGTCCAGGAAAAAGACATCATAGTTCAGAATCTTGGAGGAGCTACATGATCCCTCCTTCTGATATGATGAGACATGTGATAATGGGTTGGGGCAAGCCTCTCGTCGCGTTGAGGAAGCACGGAATACAAGTCCCAGCGGAGTTGCCTCGTCTTTTGGCTATTGCCACAGACTTGATCGCGCATGAATGCAATCAGTGTAGGCTAGCTCCAGTAGCTGACAAACCGCTACTTAGAAATCGAGTGTGGGGGATTTTGTGGGCCGTCATGCTGGTGCTTAAAAGCTATGCTGTTTCAGCGCCTTTAGTTTTTGACATGAAAACAGAAGAGATCTATTATGAACTCCAGAAAGTCTGCCAATTATGTAGGGAGGCTTTAGATGACAAGAGCCCAGAGGAACAAGAACCCAGGAAATCTTAGATTTGCAAAACAGCAAGGTGCTATTGGGCAGGATGACAGGGGTCTTGCTATTTTCAAAACAGATGTTCACGGGTGGCAGGCTTTAGTCAGGCAGATCCAGCTAGATGGTAAGCGGGGCCTGACAATCGAGCAGTTCGTGAAAAAGTATGCGCCTCCCACAGAAAATGACAGCCGAGCGTACTGTGACTTTATTTGCAAAGGGCTAAAAGCTTTGCCTACAGAAGCCGTATCCTCATATCATTCTGCAGCTATAGCTGGGCTTATAGCCTGGTATGAAGGATACTTCAGGGAGATTACAGATGAGACCACCTAAAAATAACAAGGTGACCTTTGAACGATGGAAAGAGTGTCCTCGATGCGGATTTGACTATCCTCTTTCGTGGTTCGTGATAGAATATCAGACGATGATAGAGGTATGTCCTATGTGTGTAAACGAGTTGGCTCATGGGGACTATATGAGCCTTCTCCCTGATTACTTAGACGAAGGGAAAAGAGGAGACGATCCGAGATGACTCCTCAAGAGCTGGCAATTGAACTTCTTGAACAACTAGGCGCACCAAGCCACTATACCAAACAAAGGCAATGGAGGCACATTGCTTGGGCCGAGCAAACTCTTGCCTATAGACTGCGGGTGCCATGTTTGCAGGCTACTTATGATGTCACACTTGAGGAATCTAAAGACGAATATGATCTCCCATCAGAACTCTTTTATATCGAATATGTAAGATTGATGCCAGTGGGTTATAAAGTCCACAAAAGAAGTATTGATAGTATAGATGCTTTAGGCACAAAATCACAAGGCTTGCCTAGTTTTTATGCCAGATATGGAAACAAAATTGTCTTGGATGTGTATCCATACTCAGCTGACGATGTAACTTATAGCTTGCGGATAAGATACATAAAGCGTATCCCGGCGGTAAATGATAATAGCACGTCGTTTACTCTTCCAGAAGAGTATCATGAACTTATTCTCTTGGGCGCTCTTTACAGAGCGCACTATGCTCTTAGAGATTATGATGCGGGTAATGTAGCGCTCACACAGTTCACCAATCTTTTGAGATCTCTTACTAGCACTATGGACAATGAGGAACTCTGGACGCCGAATAAACCGGTCAATCTTGTTTTGCCGGAGGTTGTCAAATGACATTTTCTAAGGACTGGATTTATGAGACATCTCCAACGGATGAAGATTACATAAAGGATATAGATGACTATATTCGTGGCCTAGCGACAGCTATACGAGAGCGGCTTGCGGTCGATCATGCATTTTATGCAAATGAAGGTGGGGCTACTGATGTGGGAATGCACAGACAAGTGACGTTTCTCAATGCAAGTAGTCCTCCGAGTTCTGACAGTCAAGGTGCGCGGGTTTACTATGCTCCTTCGGATGGTAGGTTACGAATTGTCTATCCTGACGGAACTAACAAAAAGATTCCCGATGAAAGAGATATTCCAGAGGGCGGAGGCGGAGGCGGAACAAGCGAATTCCCTCCCGGGACTATTCTGTATTTCTATCAGGCGATCCCACCACCCGGGTGGGAGATTGTATCAGGAGTTGAGGATTGCGTTTTGGCGGTTAAAGGGGGTAACACTTATGTAACGGCGAGCACAATAACTGGAAGCTGGAGTTTATATGTTGGTGGGATTGCAAGTGGCACTACAGGCTCAAGTACTGATTTAAGCCTTCCAAGCCATAAACACAGTTTAGGAGTGTCTGGAACTTTTATTAGATATGATGAACAAAATCCAATGTTTAGAATCTATCTTAGTACAGGAGGATATCCTTTTAGCTGGTATTCATTCCCACGTGATTCGGGAGACGCCGGTTCTGCCCAAGGACATAATCATTCTGCAACTTTGAGCGTGACAGCGTCTACGAGCTCCTGGCGGCCTAGGGCGGCTGTAGGCATTTTGGCAAGGAAATTGTGATGCAAGATACTTGTTTTGATGATTGCATGTTACTTAAACAGCTAAAAGGCGATAGGCGTCGATGTCCTAATTATATCGAAGTCTGGTGGGAGCCAAGATATCCTCCTGGAGAGCCGAAATTGGTGAGAGATTGCGCCCCCAAAAGATGTTTGCTTTTGCTCCAAGAGATTTACAATCGGCTTATCGAGATTGAAAACGTTGGCCACAGACTCCACGACACAGTAAGGAAGACGGCTCAATGGCTCGTAGAGGTACCAAAAGTGTCCGAATCACAATCCCTCTTAGACCGCTGACAGAGGGGATTGTCAGGACGGCAAGCGACTTGCAAGTGCCTCTGGGTGCGGCAGCACATATTGAGAATCTTATTTACATGCCAGATGGGGCATTGCGAACGTTCTTTGGAAGCCAGTATTTGGGCAAAGCTCCTCTGGATGGCCCTGTCTTGCTCATTGACCAGTATCTTACATCCAAAGAGACCTTAGAGCTATTGGCTATCACCACCAAGTCTCTTTATAAATTTGACATCACAAACAATCAATGGACGCAAATAGCTACGAACTATGATTTTTCTGTAGAATTCCCGCCTTGGTCCGAGATTATAGATGATGTGTTTGTCTTTGGATCAAGAACAGAACCCATTAGATACTATAATGGGACAACGACAGGAAATTACATTACAGCTCTTCCGACAGGCCTCACCTCTCTTTATGCAGACTGTGCTCTTTATTATAATGGTAGACTATTTTTGGGGAGCACAGTGGAAAATGGAGACTGGATTGGGTATAGACTAAGATATTCATCTTTGATGGACCCCCGGGATTTCAACGCTCCGGGAGCTGGTTTTGTAGATTTTAGGCTCAGTCCTTACCCTATTGTGAGCTTAGCCCCCTTAGGTGAATATCTTGTTGTTTATAAAAAGCGTGGAGTTTACTTTGGAAGAGAAACGGGCAATATTGACTTTCCTTATAGCTTCAGTCTTATAGATGAATCGATGGGCCCTTTATCGGGGAGACTCGTGACTTCTTATTTGAGAGAACATTGGTGGGTAGGGTGGGACGATCTATATTCGCTCACTACATCGGGCCTTGCGCATATTTCTGGTAAAATCGGAAAAGATCTGATTGCGAATTTAGCTAGCTCTGCCGAAATAACGGCTTGGACTAGTTTTTCAGAAAAATACAGTATGGTTCTTTTTTGGTTGCCTCAAATTGGGTCTTACTATCCTCGGAAGGCGTGGGTATTTCATCACAAGTTAGGAAGCTGGACAACCGTTAATTTGGATCTTCCAGCCGAGATTACAGCAGGTGGATATTCTACACGGATTTGGTATGCGAAAGTTGGTGAAATGATTGGCAAAATAGGAGACAGTACGGATAGAATCGGCACTCCTATAATTAGTCCTACTTTGCCATCAGATCTGATAGGCCTGTCTAACGGCTGGATTGTAGAATGGTCTGAGGATCAAGTCGATTGGCTTGGGCAAGCAATTGAGTGGACATGGGAAAGTGCGGATTTGGTGATTCCTCATCCTGAAACAAGAGCTGTAAGCGAGTTTTTCTTGCTGGAAGTCCGGGTGCTTGTCACTCCAATCCGCAGGGCAGTGAACATGGAGTGTTCTGTTTCTCTCGATCGAGGCGCTACTTGGAGTGATCCAGATGATATGAGGATATGGCGAGAGTTCGAGTCGGCAAAATTATTTGTTGCGCACTTTTTTACTAGGACGTTTAGTTGTAAGATTCGTATCAAGGGTAAAGGGGCCTGCTACATTCGGGATATTGCTTTAGTCGTATCTCCGATTACGGAGGCATGGACCGATGCGTAAATTTCCTATGCTGCCTTCCGTTCCAGAAACTGATGATGCTCGGCGATTAAAGGATTACCTGAAGGATTTAGTCTCGGATCTTAATTTCATGTTTGAAGAAATTACACAGACTATCGAATTGTTGACAAAACAGGAAGACGCTAGAGATAGGAGATACCCATGGAAATAACAGAGAATCTGGAGATAGTAAGCTTTACGCCTAAAACCTTGATGTTTCTGTGGGAACAGATGAGAAGATTCCCGCAGCTTTTTGATGATAGATTCAAAGACAGATACGATCTCTTCACTGCAAGGATGATGGCGCCAACAACTATTGTGGCTTCGTATAAAGATGGACCTGATAAGCCTGCAAGTGGGATTCTCTATTTCACGGAATTACTTCCCAGGGGCTCTGCGGTCTTTCACCTTTTCTTCTGGGATAAGACTGTTCGCGGAAGAGAGCAAGCTATCTTGGATTTTTGGAAGTGGGGCTTTGCTACCTTCGATCTTCACAAGATCATTATTATGCTTCCTCAATTTGTGAAATATTTGCGAAGACTTCTTTGGAGCCGTGGTGTTATAATGGAAGGGAAGTTAAGAGAGGACTTTCTCCATAATGGAAAGTGGTATGACGTCTATGTTTTTGGTATTCTTAGAGAAGAGGTCGACAAATTGACTCTCACAGAAGAAAACAGTATTGAGGAGCAAACTCAGGAGTTACCACAAGAAGAGGAGGGCGAGTAAATGGGCTCTTCTAGTGCTAAGGGTTCTGGATTAGAGCAAATTCTCTATGCCCCCAAGGGGCTTATGTCTGGGCTCAAAACGATTGCCTGGTGGCTTTTCCCTAGAGACCCTACGACAGGTGAGTATCTCCCGCCGGAACAAGCTCCTTGGTTTATGCCGATGCAACCCTATGAAGGCCTTCTTCCGGGCCAGCAACCTATTCCTGCTGAATTTACAGAAAGTCTCCAGAATATAATGGGACTACAGGATTGGCTGATGGGATCCGAAGGGCCCATGGGTGCCGTGCAAGGTCCTATTCAGGACGTCTATCAAACGGTTCAAAATGCGCTGCAGCAGGGCAATGTCACAGAGGCAATAGCTCCGTACGTCCAGAATGTTATGGACGTCTTGGGTGGCCTTGATCCGAATGCTGCGATGAATGCCCTTCTCGGTCCTATTGGGCAGGCGACTAATATCCTTGGGGGGATGGGGGCTTTCAATCCTGTGACTTATTCCCTAGAGCCAGCCCAAAGAGGGCTTGAAACGTTAAATAGAATTCTAACTGGTCCTGAGAATCCTCTTGCTTTGATGTCGGGCCCATTGAGTCGTGCTGAAAATCTTCTTGGAATGACAACAGGAATGGCAGGGGCCGGTGCAGGCATGGCTCAGAGAGGTATGCAATTTCTTGAGCAAGCCGGCCAAGCCCTTTTTCCAATTGCCCAAGGGAGTTTGACGAAAGGTCTAGAACAAGCTGCCCAGCGATATTATGAAAGTTTGAGACCTCTTCTAGGAAGGGATATAGCACAAACTTTGGAGCAGACGGGTCTAGGCGGAGCTAGATACTCATCTGGCGCACAGAGGGCCCTAAGCGATGTCGAACAAGAGTTCTATTCTAACTACATGAAGAACTTAATGCAAGCAGCTCAGACAGGAGCTGAGCTTCAAACAAGAGCTGCTTTGGGAACCCCAGAGCTTGGTCGTGGAGCTGCGGCTCTTGCAGGGACGATGGCAAGTTTAGGAGGATTGGGACTTGGTGCAGCGGGGACAGAAGCAGATATAGGTAAAATGCTTGGACAGACAGCATTGGGTATGGGAAGTCTAGCAGGACAATATACAGACTTAAGTAGAGCCCTTGCTCAAGCTGCAACCCAGGGCGGCCAATTGCAGCTTGGGACAGCAGGAGCGTATTCTGATATTGGTCGTCTTCTGAGCGGAGCGGCAACTACAGGACAAGAAATAACACTTAATCAAGCAGAACTTTTGCGAGGGCTAGCAGGGCTAGTTGGTACGGGAGCAGCACAGACTGGACAAATTGGTCTGGCAGGAGCTGGTCAATATGGAGATATAGCAAGGCTATTAGGCCAGATAGGTATTCAAACTGGACAATTGGGGGCCGATATTGGCCGTATAGGTATGAGTGGAGCGCAATCAATGTGGGAAATGGTAGGGAAAGGCCTTGAGGCGCCTTACCAGGAATACCTAAGACAAAGCTACTATCCTATGGAACTTATGCAGACTTTGATATCGGCATTAAGGCCAAGACAGGTCAAAGAACAAAGTTCCTCTTCAGCTAAGGGCGGGTGCTGTTTCATTTTCCTAGAGGCTTATGACGGGAAACTGCCCTGGGTTGTGAGGGCTTACAGGGATCAGCATATGACTCCTAGAAATAGAAGAGGATACTATAGACTCGCCGATAAACTGGTGCCTCTTATGAAGAAGTCCAGAGCCGTGAAACATCTTGTGCGATTCTTGATGACCAAACCCATGACTTTTTATGGAAGATATTTCTATAAGCTTAATCCGTGGGGAGTCTTGGCGGCGCCTATTACGGCATTTTGGCTTCTCGTATTTGATTTAATGGGACGCAAGGCTCCCTATGTTAGAAGCAATGGGGAGGTAGTCTGATGGCTACAATCATTCATCCTCCTGATCCTTGGGGCGGACCCCGGTTTGCTCTCGATGTTTTTAGCTCCCTCATAGGTGCTTGGGACAGATATCAGGCGTTGCAGGAGCGTAAGGAGACAAGAGAGCTTTTGAATCAGCAGCATGCTTTGCGGATGCTTGAAATGATAATGGGGTTCCCAGACGAGCATTTAAGAGCTAATGCCGAGAGAGTTAATCGCCTAGGAGAGCAAGCGGGGCTTGGGCCAATAGTAAAAGAGACAGGGCAAATTGTAAGGCCTACTAGCGTGGAGGTTCAACAGCAACAACTTAAGACATTAGCACAGCTTCAAAAAAGAACCCAGGAAATGTTAGAACAAGATCCTACTCTTGCGAGGCTTGCAGTGGGAGCCTCTCTTGGGGTAAAACCTAGCGATGTCTTGGCAGAAATGTACGGTCGTACAGAAAAAGAACTCGAAATAGCGGGAAAGGCACAACAAATAAAACAACAAGAAGAGCTATATCCTCTTCGGAAAGAACAATTGCAAAAAGAGATTGAAACAAGTGAGGCAAGAGTGCCCTACCTTCGGGCACAAACAGCAGAAGCCCAAGCAAGAGCAGAGTTACTTAGAGCCCAAAAAGATCTAGTTGTCTCGGGCGGAGGAGTAAAAGTAGGAAACCTCAAGATATCTACTGGAACGTGGCGCGACCAAAAAACCGGTAAGCTTCAAACAGGCATAGTTGCGGTTGACCCAACAACAGGTATACCTCTTGGTGTTCATGCGGTAAACAAGATCCTACGAGAGAACCCAGATGGGACAATTGAAGAGGTCCCTGTAGAATCTCCTGAAGTACAAAAGGAAATGGAAAAAATTAAACAAGATGTAGGCAAAGCTTGGTCTCGCTATGTTAAGGATGTGCTCAAAGGTCGAGATCTTGACTGGAGTGATCAAAAAGAGGTTAAAAGGCTCCAGGACTATCTGCAGGCTTCGGGATTTATAACAAGAATGGAAAAGATCCAGATGGGGAAGCGTACAATTTACTCCATAAACATTATAGATCCATCCGATCCCAAGCGGGAACGACCTATCCACGGATTTCCTTCTGAAGCGACTGAAATGATGCGTGCGGGAGCAAGCTTAACTCAGGCATTGGAAGAGCTAAATAAGATCTTTGGGGCAAGCGGACAATGATCGACTGGGCTCCGTTAGAAGAAGAAAAGAGAGAACAAATTCCCACGGAGGCAATTGCTCAACCTGCCCCCACTCCTCCTCCCTTGACCCTTGTCTCTAGCCACGAGCGGCGTCGTATACCTGAGCCTGACCCTGAAGTGATGCAAGCAATCGATACGACATTGCAGGGCATTCCTGCCGAGACTCTTGCAAGGCTTACAGAACCCCTGCCTCAAGTGCGTGTAAATCTTGAGCAAATAGAGCGGGGTCTGGTTCAACCAGAGCAACCTAAGCTCAAGTCAAAAATAACGACCGTTGAAGGTCGGAAAGTGCAACTTTGGCCTGGGCCTGTAGCTCCAGAAGCACTTGCAGAGCCTGGCTCTCAGATTGCTCCCGAGACTATCTCAAAGCCATTGGAGACAGGTCTAGAGCTCAAACCTTCTCACATACCTCGAACTGAAACAGCTCCAGCTCATATCCCTGAATCTTGGAAAGTGCCGAAAGGGATACAAGCTCCTAAATATGCCCTTGAAATGCTCCGAGATATTGGCATTAAAAACTATCGAGAAAGTTTGCCAGTAGAAGTCCGAGAGCTTGCGACTCCCGATATAAAGCATGGGGCGGCTTGGGAACGAGTGTTGAAGGGCATTGAGGCATTCGAGAAAAAGTGGCCGATGGCATGGAACATCCCTCAGATTAGGGAATTTGTGGGCCAAAAACTGCAAGCCATGCCGGAGGATCAACTTTCCCTTCATGATAAAAAACTTCTTCTTCTCCGGATGGCAGACAGGGAGCTCTTCCAAGATGTGATGGAGCTAGGGCAGGCTCCGAGTGATATTTCTTTTGCAAGGCTTGCAATGAAAGGCTATGTCAAGCCTCTTGCAGAACTAGCCTTTCCTAATATAAGCCTCCTTTTAAGTGAAGAGGGAAGACAGGCACTCAAAGAGGCAAGTACTGTTGAAACAGCAGCGGCACTTCTAGGAGCCGCGGCAGAAGTGATAACGACTTGGTTTTGGGGGACAGGACTTATAGGACGAGCTACAGGACTTCTTGGTCGAGCTGCGGGCGTTCCGGCAGGGATTGCGGCAACTGTAGGAGCTCAGGCGGGAACTGGATATGGAATTCGGAAGCTTATGGAAGGTGTTGGGCTGGCGCCCAGCAAAGAGGAAGTAGAGAAAGCAATTGTAGAAGGTCGAGAACCTCCTCAGATTCCGGATTGGGCGAAAATGCCTCTTTTGGGGCTAGGTATTATAGGCGGCGGGTCTATGACTCTTCAGGCAATTAAAGCCTTGCTACCTCAGGCCCTAAAAGATGTAGCTTCCCACCTGGCAAGTGGTCCATTGATACGACAGCTTCGAGAGCTCAATAACGCGGTTCACACGGTTCCGGGGAAACAAATAAACTGGCTTATCCCACGTGTCCAAGCAGAGGCAGACAGCTCAGCAAGTGGGCATTTCAAAACCTTGGATCCAGTTCGAGAACTCAACAAGGAACAAAGACGAGTTCTTCCTCGTTTTATGGATTTGGCTGGGGAAGGAAAACACGAGGAAGCATATGAAATTTTGGCTCGCATGAAGCCTGCAGATCAACTTAAGTTTGCAGAGGCGGTTGAACGAGTAAGAGAAGTGAACATGCAAATTGCAAGGGATGCTGAAAGTGTGGGTCTTCTCTTCAAAGACGCCAAAGGAAATGTCAAACCCTTTAAAGTAGAAGATCTACCTGAAAAATTCAGAGAGGGCTGGTACGCTCCTAGGATAGTGAATCCCACATTGTGGGGTCCTCTAAA
>Ga0207433_10006211_pt1 | contig 20836 bp, 10 predicted proteins | sample YelNatPaOPGAMG01_FD_187559 | JGI IMG/M metagenome (GOLD analysis project Ga0207433, IMG submission 187559) | Hot spring thermophilic microbial communities from Obsidian Pool, Yellowstone National Park, USA - OP-RAMG-01 (SPAdes) (version 3) | ecosystem: Environmental > Aquatic > Thermal springs... | reverse complement strand
TCACCCAGCTCGGCAAGCAGTCGCTCGCGATCGTCGTCGTCGCGCTCTACGCGTTCGCCGTGTCGTTCGTGCTGGCCACGCTGATCGATCGGGTGATGGGCTTCCGGCTGAGCGCGGAAGACGAGACTACCGGCGTCGACCTCACGCAGCACGCCGAAACCGCCTACGCCGAAGGTGTGCACGGGCATCTGCCCCAGCGCGGCCCGGGTTCGCGCTCCGCATAACCGCGAGAGTGCGCCTGGCGACGGGTTTCGCGAGTGCGCCCGTCGGTAGCTGCACTCTCGTCGCCCTTGACAACCCCTCATCTCAGGACGATTATTCATCACATGATGAGTTCATCGAGTGATGAATTATTGGCGAGGGGTCATCTCCCCGCGGTCAGCATCGAGCATCTGCGCGTTATCCGCGGCAAACGCGCCGCGCTGCATGACTTTTCGGTGCAGATCGCCCAGGGCACCATCACGGGCCTGCTCGGTCCATCCGGCTGCGGCAAGACCACGCTGATGCGCAGCATCGTGGGCACCCAGATCGTCAAGTCGGGCACCGTCACGGTGCTGGGCCGGCCCGCCGGAAGCCCGGCGCTGCGCCGGCGGGTCGGATACATGCCGCAGGATCCGACGATCTACAACGACCTGCGCATCGTCGACAACGTCCGCTACTTCGCCTCGCTCTACGGCTATGACAGCCGCGCCGCCAACGAGGCCATCGACCGGGTCGGCCTCACCGACCATCGGACCGCCATCTGCGGCAACCTTTCCGGCGGCCAGCGCACGCGGGCGTCGCTGGCGTGCGCGCTGGTCTGCCAACCAGAGCTGCTCGTGCTCGACGAGCCCACCGTCGGTCTGGACCCGGTGCTGCGGGTCGATCTGTGGGAGCAGTTCACCGAACTGGCACACGCCGGGACCACCCTGCTGGTCTCCAGCCACGTGATGGACGAGGCCGACCACTGCGACGACCTGCTGCTGATGCGCGAAGGCCACCTGGTGGCCCACACCACCCCGACCCGACTACGAGAGGACACCGGATGCACGTCACTGGAGGACGCGTTTCTGTCCATCATCAAGCGCAGCACGAAGCAAAAGGCGGGTTAGGGCTCAAGGCCTACGCGGCGACGACAACGCGGATCCTGCGCCAGGTGGCAGCCGATCACCGCAGCGTCGCGCTGATCCTGCTGGTGCCGATCCTGGTCATCACGCTGATGTACTTCATGTTCGAAAACGCCCCGCACCGCCCGGGCTCCCCGTCGCCGTTCAACAACGCCTGTCTGATCCTGCTAGGCCTCTTCCCGCTCTTCGTGATGTTCATCATCACGTCGATCACGATGCAGCGCGAGCGGGCCTCCGGGACGCTGGAGCGCATCCTGACCACTCCCCTGCGCCGGCTCGACATGCTGATGGCCTACGGCACCGCGTTCTCGATTGCGGCTGCGGTGCAAGCGGTTCTGGCGTGCATCGTGTCGTTTTGGTTCCTCGGCTTCGACACCGCCGGCAGCCCGGTGTGGGTGTTCGTGATCGCGATCGTCAACGCCGTGCTGGGCGTCGGGCTCGGCCTGCTGTGTAGCGCGTTCGCGCGCACCGAGTTTCAGGCCGTGCAGTTCATCCCGCTGGTGATGGTGCCCCAGTTCCTGCTCGCGGGCATCATTGTGCCCCGTGCGTTGATGGCGCATTGGCTGCAGTGGGTCAGCAATGTGCTGCCGGCCAGCTATGCGCTGGAGGCCTTGCAGCAGGTGGGCGCGCACTCCGAGCTGACCTATATCGCGGAGCGCGACATCGTCGTCGTGCTCGGTTTCGCGATCGCCGCGCTGTGCCTGGCGGCGGCGACGCTGCGGCGGCGGACGCCCTAGTGGCGATCGCAAGCGCGGCGAGGCCGGGCGCTGCGGGTCGCCACGGAGGGTCCTAGTGGCGGATACCAAGACCCGGCGGCGGCCGGGGCGCCCGGCCGGGACCTCCGACACCCGCAACCGCATCCTGGCCAGCGCCCGAGAGCTCTTCGCCAGCAAGGGGATTCGCAATACGTCGATACGGGCGGTCGCCGCGGGAGCGGGCGTCGACTCGGCGCTGGTCCATCACTACTTCGGCACCAAGGAAAAGCTGTTCGCCGCCGCCGTGCACATCCCGATCGACCCGATGGACATCATCGGGCCGCTGCGCGAGGTGCCGATCGAAGAGATCGGCTACCAGTTGCCGTCAATGCTGTTGCCGCTGTGGGATTCCGAGCTGGGCACGGGATTCATCGCGGTGCTGCGTTCGATCCTCGCCGGCTCGGAGGTCAACCTGTTCCGTACGTTCATCGAGGACGTGATCGCGGTGGAGGTGGGCCCACGCGTCGACGATCCGCCGGGCAGCGGCGCCATCCGCGTCCAATTCGTCGCGTCACAGTTGGTGGGCGTGGTGATGGCGCGCTACATCCTGGAATTGCAGCCGTTCGCGTCGCTGCCCGCCGAGCAGATCGCGCGCACGATCGCCCCGAACCTGCAGCGCTACCTCACCGGGGATCTGCCGGACGGGCTTGCGCCGTGAGCCGGGCGTGCTCGTCGTCGTCGACGTCGCGGGCCTCGTCGATCAGCAGCACCGGGATGCCGTCCTCGATGCGGTAGGCGCGGCGCAGCCGGGGGTTGTAGAGCAACTCCCCCCCGCCGTCCCGGGCGACCAGCAGCAGCGGGCCCCGGTCGGCCGGGCACACCAGGATGCTCAGCAGTGTGTCGTCGATCATCACGAGGCGCCCCCCATCTCGGACCGGGCCCCCGGGGTCAGCCGGCGGAACTGGGTGCCGTCGGTGTCGAAATACCACGCCTGGCGCCCGGCCTTGGGGATGCCGGCCGCGCGCAGGGCGCTGACGGTGGGACGGAAGCTGGCGCTCAGCGTCAGCTCCGGGACCACGTGCACGACGTCGGGCCCCAGCCCGACGGGAATCTTCGCCACCGCCTCGGTCAGGTCGGCCGCGGTGATGGTGGCCCCGGGCAGCAGCGTCACCGCCGACACCGCGACCTGCCGGTCCCCGACCGGCACGTTGTAGGTGACCGCCAGGTCGACGCCGTTGATGCCGCCCAGCGCGTCGGTGACCGGTTCGGCGTAGACCAGGCCGCGCGCGGTGCGCACCACCGACCCGCGCCGGCCCAGCAGCCAGTAGTCGCCGTCCTCGTCGCGACGGAACAGGTATTCGGTGGAGATCCAGGTGTCGCCGGCGGCAAACACCCCCCGCTTGACCGACGCGGTGGGGTCGATCGGCCCGTTGGACGCCGCGAGCAGCACCCCCACCTGGTTGACCTCGGCGGTCTGCACGAAGCCGCGCTCGTTCTCCAGGATCAGGTCGCGTTCGGTGTCGTAGGCGCCCAGCTCGATGCGCCCCGCGCCGGGCAGCGGGCGGCCCTTGCTGCCGATCTTGGCGCCGGACACGTTGGCCAGCACCGCGTGCCCGTCGGTGGTGGCGAAGAACTCCACCACGTTGGCGGGGGCGAACGCGTCGAGAACCCGCGTCCACAGCCCGGTCGGCATGCCCGAGCCGATGAACAGCCGCACCGGGTGGTTGCCGTGCAGCACGAACGCCGGGTCGTCGACCACCTCGCGCAGCATCGCCCACGTGTAGGACACCACGGTGACGCCGTACTGGCGCACCTCCCGGATGAAGCGCTCGGGGTCCAGGCCCCGCGACAACGCGATGCGGGTGCCGCCGACCACCGCGCCGCCGAGGCTGACCAGCAGCGCCGACTCGTGGTGCAGCGGCGTCAGGCAGTACACGGTGTCGCGGCGGTCCAGGGCGGCCGTGGACGCGGTGCCGAACGCCGACACCGCCCAGCGGTAGTTGGTGATGTGCTTGGCCACCAGCTCGCCGCCGGCGGCGTTGAACGCGATGAACGCCAGGTCGCGGGCCAGCCCCGGGTTGGGGCGGTACCAGGCCGGCAACTCGACGGCGCCGGGGTCGATGCGCTCCATGTCGATGACGTCGGCGCCCTCGGGCAGGTCCAGCTCGCGGGTCTCGCCGCCGCCGAGCACCAGCACCTGCCCGGTCGTCTGGCGCCCGGTGGCGAGCGCCGCCTCCAGGTTGGTGGGGTCGGTCAGGATCTCCGACACGCCCCCGAGGCGTGCCGAGGCGGCCAGGTCGGCGTCGGCGCGCATCACCACGGCGACCGCGCCCAGCCGCGACAGCGCGGCGATCGCGACCAGTGCGCTGGGCCGCGTCTCCATCAGCACACCCACCCGGTCGCCTTGGCGCACCCCGACGTCGATGAGGCCGCGCACGACGTTGTCGATGCGCCGGTTCACCGCCTGGTAGGTGTGCACGCGCCCGTCGAACAGCAGGAACTCGCCCTTGGGCGCGTCGTGCGCCTGCTCCTCGATGATGCGGCCCAGCGAGATCCGGGTGTGGTCGTTGATCTGGCCGAGGCGGGCCAGGCGCGGCAACGTGCGGACCGTCTCCACGGCCAGCGTGCGCACGGATTTGTTGGCCGAGACGACGGCGCCGGCCGCGCCGCGCGCCATCGCCAGCGCCGCCTCCGAGACCTCCCCGATGCCGTGCGCGAGCCGCGAACTCAACGCCACACCGCTGTCGGTGTGCTCGTCGGGCTGGTCGGCCATCAGGTCGATGCCGTCCGGTTTGTCGCCGCCGGTGGAAAGCCACTTCACCCAGTCGGCGACGGTCGGCCAGCTCTGCTGGGCCGCTTTGGTCCCGACCACCAGGCCGAAATGGCCTGTGCGGATGATGCATTCGTAGACTTCGGCGTTCGGGGCGGCGCGGCGGATGCCGCGCACCGACGCGGGCTGGCCGATGTCGTCGACTTCGCCGACGAACGCCAGCACCGGGCAGGTGATGTCGGTGAGGGTGACCATCTGTCCGTTGATCGCGAAACCGCCGGTCATCATCCGGTTGTGCGCGATGAATTGCTTGAGCAACTCCGAGACGGCGGGGCCCGACCAGGCGATCCAGCCCTCGGACTCGAGGAATCTGCGCTGCTGTTCGCGCGGCAGCAGCGCCTCCCGGTCATGCAGTTGGCGCACGAAGTCGAGGCGGGCTTTGGCGGTCTTGAGCGGGTCGAGCATCTGAAATCCGGTGCGCGCCAACCAACTTGGGATGTCCAGCCAGCTGAAGACATGGTCGGCCATGAAATTGGCGGCCGCGGCGCCCAGGTTCGGCGGGATGTTCATCGGCAGGGCGGCCAGGGTGTCCACCGGCGAGCCGAACGCCACGACGCTGGCGATGTTCTTCGAACGCCGGTAGGCCGCGGCCTGGTAGCAGAACATGCCGCCCTGCGAATACCCGACCAGGTGCACATCGCTGCCGGTGGCGTCCCGGACGGTGTCGATGGCCCGGCTGAGCGCCACGATGTGGTCGGTCAGGTTGCGCCGCATCCCGCCCTCGACCTTGTCGGGTGAGCCGAAGTCGATGACCCAGGGGTCCAGCCCGTTGGCGTGCAGGATCCCCACCGCGCCGTCCTCGCGGGTGACGTCCCACATGTCGGCCGACATCATCATCGGATGCACCATCAGCACCGGCGGACCGACCCGCCCCTGCCCGGGCCGGCTGTCCGGGGGAAAATACCGCCGGAGCTTGTACATCGCCACGCTCTCGACGGTCTGTGACGGCGACGGGACGCTGCCGGTCTCCAAACCCCCGAGGCGCAGCACCTCCAGCCCGTTCTGCGCCGTGGCGACCAGGCGCCCGACCGGTCGTGTGATCACCGACAAGTTCAGATCCACCGCTGCTCCCTGATTCTCGACAGCCTGGACATCATGGCACACGAGCGTCCTTTGCGGTCCTGATCAGGCCGTTCGCCGGCCGCCGGGGTCGCGGGAGCCGGCTGCGTCCGTGCATGAACCGTTCGCAAAATGGGCATGTGTAACTCACAGAAACGATCAGGAGTACAGCGAGGGACACACGCGATGACTGTGAACTTCCAAGACGGTTTTGCCCCCGGCCCGGATGGGCAGGTGAGCAGCTACGACGGGCCGGGCGGCGCCAACGGTTCGCCGCGCACCGCGCAGAGCCCGGATACGGGTGCGCAGGAGGTGCACAGCCCGGTCGACCTGGTGCTGGGGCCCGGCGAGCCCCAGCAGGTGGGCAGGTTCCGCTTCTTCCTGGACGGCGAGCGCTGGGAGTGGTCGGACGCGATCGCCCGCATGCACGGCTACCAGCCGGGCAGCGTCGAGCCCACCACCGAACTGCTGCTGGAACACAAGCATCCCGAAGACCGCGAGCGCGTCGCGGCCGTGCTCGAACACGTGCGCAAGGGGGAGCCGTTCAGCAGTCGGCACCGCATCATCGACACCGCCGGGCGGACCCACTGGGTCGTGGTCGCCGGCGACCGCATGGTCGATGACGACGGCAAGTTCATCGGCATGTCCGGGTTCTACGTCGACGTCACCGAGTCGCTGCAGTCGACCATCACCGACGTCATGTCGTCGGTGGCCGTCGCCCGGGCGCGGATCGAGCAGGCCAAGGGGGTGCTCATGGCCGCCTACGGCATCTCCGCGGAGCGCGCGTTCCACATCCTGGCCTGGCGTTCCCAGGAAGCCAACGTCAAACTGCGCGACCTGGCTGCACGGTTCCTCGACGTCGTGTCGGACGGCAGAGCGCCGGCGGACACCCGAAGCCACGTCGACCACGCCCTGCTCACCCTCGACTAGCGCGGGGCTCGTCGGTCCGGTCGCGAGGTCGGCGCCCGGTGTCGGCCTCCGACTAAGGTCGACCCGGTGGCGCACCTGCTGGGGGCCGAGGCCGTACACCTGGAATATCCGACTCAAGTGGTCTTCGAGTCGGTCACGCTCGGCGTCAACGACGGCGCGCGCATCGGCATCGTCGGACGAAACGGGGACGGCAAGTCCAGCCTGCTCGCCCTGCTGACCGGTCAACTCCGGCCGGACTCCGGCCGGGTCACGTGGCGCAGCGGGCTGCGGGTGGGCGCGGTGGGCCAGGCCGACACCCTCGACCCGGACCACACCGTGGGCTGGACCCTGGTCGGCGACCAGGCCGACCACCAGTGGGCGGGCGACCCGCGGGTGCGCGACGTCGTCGGCGGCCTGGTGTCCGACATCGGCTGGGACGCGAGGGTAACCACCCTCAGCGGGGGGCAGCGACGCCGCGTGCAGCTGGCCCGGCTGCTGGTCGGCGAATGGGACGTGATCGCCCTCGACGAGCCGACCAACCACCTCGACATCGAAGGCATCACCTGGCTGGCCGAACATCTGCGGCAGCGCTGGGCCCGCAACACCGGCGGCCTGTTGCTGGTGACCCACGACCGCTGGTTCCTCGACGAGGTCGCGACGACGACATGGGAAGTGCACGACGGCATCGTCGAACCCTTCGAAGGCGGGTACGCGGCCTACGTGCTGCAGCGCGTCGAGCGCGACCGGCTGACCGCCACCGCCGAGGCCAAGCGGCAGAACCTGATGCGCAAGGAACTGGCCTGGCTGCGCCGCGGCCCGCAGGCGCGGACCTCGAAGCCCAAGTTCCGCATCGAGGCCGCCACTCAGCTGATAGCCGACGTGCCACCGCTGCGCAACACCGTCGAGCTGGCCAAGCTGGCGAGCGCCCGGCTGGGCAAGGACGTCATCGACCTGCTCGACGTGTCGGTTTCCTTCGCGGGCCGCCCGGTGCTGCGCGATGTCGAATGGCGGATCGGCCCGGGTGAGCGCACCGGCATCGTCGGCGCCAACGGGGCCGGCAAGTCGACACTGCTGGGGTTGATCGCCGGCACCATCGCGCCCGACAGCGGGCGCGTCAAACGCGGCAAAACCGTGCGGCTGGCGGTGCTCGACCAGCAGGGCGAGATGCTCACCCCGCTGGCCGGGGACCGGATCGCCGACGTGCTGGGCCGGCTGCGCAGCAGCTACCGGGTCGACGACCGCGAGGTCACCCCGACGCAGCTGCTGGAGCGGCTCGGGTTCGGCGGCGGCCAGCTCTCCGCGCGGATCGCCGACCTGTCCGGGGGCCAGCGGCGACGGCTGCAGCTGATGCTCACGTTGTTGTCCGAGCCGAACGTGTTGCTGCTCGACGAGCCCACCAACGACGTCGACACCGACATGCTGACCGCCACCGAGGACCTGCTCGACTCCTGGGCGGGCACGTTGATCGTCGTGTCGCACGACCGCTATCTGCTGGAGCGCGTCACCGACCAGCAGTACGGAATCCTCGACGGCCGGCTGCGGCATCTGCCCGGCGGCATCGACGAGTACCTGCGGCTGGCGGCGCAGCGCACCGCTGAGGCCCCCGCCGAGCCGGCGCGCGCCGAGCCGCAGGCGATGTCCGGGGCCGAGCGGCGTGCCGTCGAGAAAGAGCTGGCCTCGCTCGACCGCCAACTGGCGCGCCTGGCCGAACGCGTCGCGGCCAAGCACCTCGAACTCGCCGCACACGACCAGTCCGACCACGTCGGGCTGGCCCGGCTCACCCGGGAGCTGCGCGGGCTGGACGACGACGTCGCCGCCGCCGAAGCCCGCTGGCTGGAGCTGTCGGAGACGCTCGAACAGTCGGTGTGACCGCGGGTTGGGCGGACCCGTGGGCGCGTGCGGGTCAGTGCCAGCGCAGCAACACCATCTCGGCGCAGAATCCCGGCCCCATCGCGAGCATCAGCCCGGGGCTTTCGCTGGGCGGCGGCTTGGCGATGGTGTCGCGCAGGATGTGCAGCACCGAGGCCGACGACAGGTTGCCGATCTCCCCCAGCGAGCGCCACGTCAACTCCAGCGCCTCGGGCGGCAGTTCGAGGCTCTCGGTGATCGCGTTGATGACCTTGGGGCCGCCGGGATGGGTGACCCACGCGCCGATGTCGTCCCTGGTCAACCCGTGCGTGGCGAGGAACCCGTTGACGTCGTCGGCAAGGTAGCGGTCGATGAGTGTGGTCAGCTCCGGGGACAGCACCAGTTGGAGACCGGCCGAACTGACGTTCCAGCCCATGATGTTCAGCGAGTCGGGGTACAGGCGGCTGCGCGTGTCGACGATGTCCGGGCCGCTGGCGCGCAGTTGCTTGTCGCGTTCGGCCCGGCGCTCCCCCACGGCCACCACCGCGGCCGCGCCGTCACTGAACAGGGCGCTCCCGACCAGGCCCGACACGGTGGGTTTGCACGCCGGATACGTCAGCGAGCACAGCTCCACCGAAAGCAGGACCGCGACGTCGTCGGGCGCGCCGCGCAGGTAGTCGTGCAGCCGGGCCACACCCGCCGCGCCGGCCACGCAGCCGAGGCCGAACAGCGGCATCCGGCGCACGTCGGGCCGCAGGCCCAGCCGCCCGGCGATCCGGGCATCCAGCGACGGTACCGCGACGCCGGTGACCGTCGTGGTGGCGATCATGTCGATGTCCTGGGGCTGCAGGCCCGCCTCGTCCAGCGCGCCGAGCAGGGCCTGGCAGCCCAATTCGACGGCGTTTTCGAGGAAGATCTCGTTCGCTTCGCCGAAGTCGGTCAGCGACGCGTACCTTTCCAGCGGCAGGACGAGGTGTCGGGCGTTGACCTTCGCCGCGGCGTGCAGGCGCCGAACGATTTCCTCGTGCTCTTTGAGCCCGGGGAACTGGACGAACTGCTCGGTGATCTCGCTCTGGCTGTACCTGTTCGGCGGCAACACCCCGAACACACCCGCGATGACGCTCAATTTCTCTACCTCCGGTGCCCCCGCCCGAAAAACGCCCCCCGCCACCGAAAACTCTAGGGCGTAACCATCAATGCCGCAAAGTCAAGCTATTGAACACATGTCGTATTAGGACACGGTTTTCGTCGCGTAATCGCCCCTGCCAGCGGGAATTTCGTCAGGGAACGTCATCGGGTTCGTCCGGATCGAGTGCCATTGCCACCAATGCGTCGGGGCTCAGCGAGTCGATTTCGTCAGCGCCGACGGATGCATCCGAAGCCACCGGCTCGCCGGCAAGCAGCAGAAGGTCGTCAAGCAATCCGGTGCGGCGCAGTTCGCCTATCGGGATCTTGCGCAGCAACGACCAGATCCTTTCTTCTTCGGATGCCGCGGGCTCGCTGTGACACAGCCGCTGGTGCAGGTGCTCGGCCAATGCGGCCGGAGTCGGATAGTCGAAGATCAGGGTGCGGGACAAAGCCAACCCGACGTCGCCGCTGAGGCGATTGCGCAGTTCGACCCCGCTCATCGAATCGAATCCCAGGTCTTGGAAGGCCCGGTCGGTCTGGATGCCTTCGCCGGTCGGGTGACCCAGAACGATCGCCGCATTCGCGCACACCAGTTCCACGAGCCGGCGCCGCTGATCCCCGGCAGACAACCCGTGCAGCCCGTCGGCCCGGGTCGGCGGTCGCGGCGGCGTCTCCCCTCGTTCGCCCAGCCAAAATCGCTGCCTTTCAAAGCCGTACGTGGGCAACTCGACCGGGTGGGCGTCGACGTCGGCGAACACCCCGGCCCAGTCGACGGTTACGCCGGTAGCGAACAGCCGCCCGGCGGCATCGAACAACGAGTCGATTTCGGGCCGGCCCTTGGGCATCGTCGCCACCGCGGTGGCGTGCTCTTTCGTCAGGGTCTGCGCTATCGCAGCGCTCAGACCGCGCCCGGGGCCGACCTCCACGAAGACGCCGACCCCCAGCGACTCGGCCAACCGGACGCCGTCGACGAAACGCACCGGGCGACGCACATGCTCCACCCAATACTCCGGCGAGCCGTACCCAGGACCGGCCAGTCGGCCAGTCACGTTGGATATCAAACTAATTCGTGGCTCGGCGGGCGTCACACCGGCCACTACCGCACCGAAGTCGCCGATCATCGGCTCCATCAAGGCCGAATGAAACGCGTGCGACACAGCCAGTCGGCGCACCCGGCGGCCACCCCGGGCCAACCGGTCCGCCACCGCGTCCACCGCATCCGCGGCACCGGAGAGCACCACCGAGGCCGGACCGTTGACCGCAGCGATGCTCACGCCGTCGACGAGTACGGGGGTCAACTCGGACTCCCCCGCCTCCACCGCGACCATCACCCCGCCGTCGGGAAGCGCCGCCATCAACCGGCCCCGCGCCGCCACGATCTCGGCGGCGTCCCGAAGCGACAGCGCGCCGGCGACATACGCCGCGGCGATCTCGCCCACCGAATGCCCCATCACCAGGTCGGGCACCACACCCCACGACTGCCACAACGCCGCCAGGGCCACCTCGACGGCGAACAGCGCCGGCTGAGCAAACTCCGTGTTGCGCAACAGGTCCGGTTCGTCCCCCCACATCACCCGCTTCAGCGGCACCCGCATCCGGGCATCGAACACCTGGGCGGCGTCGTCAAACGCCTTGGCGAACACCGTAAACCGTCGGTAAAGCCCACGGCCCATCGTCAACCACTGCGCGCCCTGTCCCGGAAAGACGAACGCCGTCATGCCCACCGGCCGCGCCCGCCCCGCGATGACGCCGGCGGCCGGCTCGCCGGCAGCCAGATCCGCCAGACCGGCGGTCAACTGCTCGCGATCCGAACCCACCAGCACCGCCCGGTGCTCGAAGACCGAACGCGTGGCGACCAACGACCACGCCACGTCGCAGACCCGGAGCCCCGCGTCGGCGGACACGTGCGTCAGCAACCGCCTCGCCTGGTTGGCCAGCGCCGCGGCCGAGCGCGCCGACAACACCCACGGCACGGCCGCATCGACACGGTGGGCCACGGGGCTTTCCGGGGTCGGGGGTCCCTGCTCGACGATCACGTGCGCGTTCGTCCCGCCCATCCCGAACGACGACACCCCGGCCCGCCGCACACCGCCCGGCCACGGCAACGGCGTCGTGTTGACCTGCAGCCCGAGCGCCGCCAGGTCGAGCGTGGGGTTGGACGCGGAATAGTTGAGACTTGCGGGGATCACGGCGTTTTCGATCCCCAGCACGGCCTTCAGCAGACCGGCGATGCCCGCGGCGCCACCGGTGTGGCCGATGTTGGTCTTCACCGATCCCACCCGCAACGGTTCTGCTCGACATCCGGCGAAGACCTCCGCCAGCGCGTTCGCCTCCACGGGATCGCCGACCCGGGTGCCCGTGCCGTGCGCCTCGACGTAGTGGACGTCGGCGGCGTTGCGCCCCGCCCGGGCCAGCGCGCTGCGGATGACGTCGGCTTCGCCGGGGACCGAGGGCACGGTCTGACCGGCGGCGGTGTGCCCGGCGTTGCCGACCGCGCTGCCGCGGATGACGGCGCGGATGCGGTTGCCGTCGTCGAGGGCGGCGCGCAGCGGTTTCAGCAGCACGAGGCCGGCGCCTTCGCTTCGCACGTAACCGTCCGCGCGCCCGTCGAACGCATAGGTGTGACCCGACGGGGACACGGCACCGAATGCCGTTTCCAGTGCCGCGGTTTCGTCGGCCAAGTTCAGGTGGATGCCACCGGCGATCGCCAGCGCCGACTCACCGAGGCGCAGGCTCTCGCAAGCCAGGTGCACGGCGACCAGCGACGACGACTGCCCGGCATCGACGGTCAAGCTGGGTCCGCGCAGCCCGAACGCATACGACACCCGGTTGGCGATCATCCCCCGGGCGATGCCGGCGAAGGACTGGTGATCCAACTGCTCGGCCGCACCGGCCAGCGTCAGCAGGGCGTAGTCGTCGGTCATCGCCCCGAGGTAGACCCCGACCTGTTCCCCGCTCAGCGTTGCCGGCACGACGAAAGCGTCTTCGAACACTTCCCAGGCCAGTTCCAGGGCCAATCGCTGCCGCGGGTCCATCGCCCGGGCCTCGCGCGGCGACAGGTTGAAGAACTCGGCGTCGAACCAGGCGACGTCCTCGATCGGCGCCGCGGCTTCGACGCCGTCGCGGATCAGACGCCAGAAGTCCCGGGGGCCCGCCGCGGACGGGAACCTGCAGGCGAGCCCGATGATCGCCACATCCGTCGACCGCGCGCCTTGCCTCACGGTATGAGGTCTAGCACGACCGGTGCCGCCGGTCGACCCGCGGCGCCTGATGGTGACCGCGATCGCGGAGTGAAAACGAACGTATGTCTGCCCATGGTGTCCTTTGGCTGCTCATGCTCCGACAGGGCGTGCAATGGCACTGAAGTCGGCTAAACCCAGACCCGGGCAGGGCAGTCCTGCGCCTCTATTTGTCTATTTGTCGTGTCTGCGGGTTGTCGTGTCTGCGGGTTGTCGTGTCTGCGGGTTGTCGTGTCTGCGGGCATCGTTTCGGGCCACGGCCGCAGACCTCGAGGATATCCGGTCGTCGCTCGCGGCCGCGCATGCCGCCGCAGCGTTTAGCTCAGGGGCCGGCGTCCTCGTCGAGGAGCGCGAAGAGCTGACTTTCGGTGGCGGTCGTGATGTCGTCGTCGAACGGGACGTCGGAATAGACCGGTTCGGGTGGCGCGGTCAGGCCGGCGAGCATGACCTGCAGGCGACCACTCAACCGTGCTTTGTCGTCGGGGCTCCAGCCGGGCCGGGCCAGCAGGGCTTGGAGTTCCCCGGCGACGTCGTTGAACCGGGCCAACGGATCCGGCTGTGTGTCGTTCGAAGGTGTTGGGCTGCTGGCAAGTTCGGCATCGACGTATTCGGCCAGAGCCGTCGGCGTGGGGTGGTCGAAGATCACCGTGGGCGACAGCGTCAGCCCGGTGGCGGTTTTGAGCCGGTTACGCAACTCGACCGCGGTGAGCGAGTCGAACCCGAGGTCTTGGAAAGGCTTGTCGCCGTCCATGTCCGCGACACTGTGGCCCAACACGGTGGCGGCGTTGCCGCACACCAGGTCGACGAGTTCGCGACGGCGCTGCTCGGCGGCCATACCCGCCAAGCGCGCCCGCAGGCCCGTCGCCGCCAAGGTGGCGTCGGCGTCGGCAACGACGCGTCGCGCGGGCCGGGCAGCCAGCTCCCGCAACAGCGGCGGCAGGTCGGCAGCGTTGCCGGACAACGCCGCCCGGTCGAGGCGGGTGGCCACCACGACGGCCCGCTCCCCCAGCAGGGCCGTGTCGAACATTTCGAGCGCCTGCTCGCTGGACAGGGCCGCCAGTCCGGCTCGGCTTATCCGGGATTTGTCGCGATCGCCCAGGTGGGCGGTCATGCCCGAGGCCTGCTCCCACAGTCCCCAGGCCAGCGACAGACCCGGCAGGCCGCGGGCCCGCCGGTGGATGGCCAGCGCGTCGAGGAAACTGTTGGCCGCCGCATAGTTGCCCTGACCGGGGGCGCCCATGATCCCGGCCAGTGACGAAAACAGCACGAACGCGGACAGATTCAGATCCTGGGTCTGTTCGTGCAGATTCCAGGCCCCGGCAACCTTGGCGCGCAGCACGGTGTCCACCCGATCCGTGGTCAACGACGCGACCATGCCGTCGTCGAGGACACCGGCGGCGTGGATCACGCCCGTAAGCGGATATTCCTCGGGCAGGCCGGCCAACAGTGCCGCCACCGCGTCGCGGTCGGCCACGTCGCAGGCCACCACCGACACCCGCGCCCCCCGCTGCGCCAACTCGTCCACCAACTCCTCGACACCCTCGGTGGCCCGTCCACGACGGCCGGCCAGCACCAGGTGCCGCACGCCGTGGTGGTTCACCAGGTGCCGCGCCACCGCCGACCCGGCCATGCCGGTCCCGCCGGTGATCAACACCGTGCCCGCGGCCAGCCCGACGCCGGGCGCGCCGGGCACGGTGAGCACCACCTTGCCGATGTGACGCGCCTGGCTCACGAACCGGTAGGCGTCCGCGGCGCGGCGCACGTCGAACGTCTTGACCGGCAACGGCTCGAGCGCTCCCTCGCCGAACAACGCCGTCAAGTCGGCCAGCATCGCCGCGATACGGTCTTCGCCGGCTTCCATCAGATCGAACGCCCGGTAGCGCACGTCGCGATGTTGGCGCGCGACGACCCGGGCATCGCGCAGGTCGGTCTTGCCCATCTCGATGAAGCGCCCGCCGGGGGCCAGCAGCCGCAACGACGCGTCGGTGAACTCACCGGCCAGCGAATTGAGCACCACGTCCACACCGGCACCACCGGTGGCGGCCGAAAACTTCGACTCGAACTCCAACGTCCGCGAATCCCCGATGTGGTCGTCATCAAACCCCATGTCGCGCAACGTGTCCCATTTGCCGCGACTCGCCGTGACGAAAACCTCTGCGCCCCAATGCCTGGCCAGCTGCACCGCGGCCATCCCCACCCCGCCCGTCGCGGCGTGCACCAACACCCGCTCACCGGAGCGCAGCCCGGCCAGATCCGCCAACCCGTACCACGCCGTCAAGAACACCACCGGCACACCCGCGGCCCGGGACAGCGACCAGCCGTGCGGAACCCGGACCACCAACCGCCGATCCACCACCGCCTCGGAGCCCGCCAGCCCCACGATCCCCAGCACCGCGTCCCCGACGGCCAAATCCGGCACATCCGGGGCGACCTCGGCCACGATGCCGGCCCCCTCGGCCCCCAGCTGCGCCGCACCGGGATACATGCCCAGGGCCACCAGCACGTCCCGGAAGTTGACGCCGGCCGCGGCCAGCGACACTCGCACCTGCCCGGCCGCCAGCTCCGCGCGCGGGCACTGCTGCGCCGTCACGTCGTCCAACGTCCCCCCGCCGCCGGCGGCCAACCGCCAGCCGCCACCGGGCAACCGCAGCAGCGGCGCAACGGGAACCGGCCGCAGCCGGGCGCCGTGGACGACGCCGTCGCGGACCACCAGTTGGGGCTCGCCGCAGGCGAGTACGGCGTCCAGCCCGACGGAACCGTCCGAATCCACCAGCACGAAGCGGCCCGGATGCTCGGACTGCGCCGAGCGGACCAGGCCCCACACCGCCGCGCCGGCCAGGTCGTCGACGCCCTCGTCGGCCAGGGCCACCGCCCCGCGGGTCGACACCACCAACGGGCCCGACCCGTCGCGAACCAGCCGGGACTGCAGCACCGACAGCGCCTCGACGGTGGCCGCATGCACCGATTTGACCGCTCCCCCGCCCCCGGGGACCGACTCCCACACCGAGTGGTCACCGCCGACCGCGTTGTCGGCCGGGGACACCGGAGCCCACGCCACCTCGAGGAGCCCGTCGCGGGCGGGACGGCCACCGGCCGCGGCCAACTGTTCGGCAGAAACCGGGCGAAGCACCAACTCCCGCACCGACAACACCGGCAGGCCCGTCGCGTCGGCCAGTTCGAGCGACACCGCGCCGGTGCCCGCCGGCGCCAGCCGCACCCGGACCCGTGCCGCCCCGGCCGCGTGCAGACACACCCCTTGCCAGGAGAACGGCAGCACGGCCGCCGCCCGCTCGTCGGCGACCCCGAGCGCGTGCAACGCCGCGTCGAGCACCACCGGATGAATTCCGAAGCCGCCCAACGCCACATCGGCGTCCTGCGGGACCTCGACCTCGGCGAACACCTCGTCGTCCCGCCGCCACGCCGCCCGCAGGCCGCGGAAGGCGGGACCATACCCGTAGCCGCGCGCGGCGAGCCCGTCATAGGCCCCGGCCACGTCCACCGCCGTCGCGCCGGCGGGCGGCCACACCGCCAGATTTGTGCCGGGTTTCACCGCGGCCGCGCCCAGGGTCCCTTCCGCGTGCAAAGTCCACCCCGAATCCGGTTCGGGCGCAGACGAATACACTGCAACCGTCCGGGAACCGGCTGCGTCGGCGGCACCGACCACCACCTGGACCGCCACGCCGCCGGAGGCGGGCAGCAGCAACGGCGCCGACAATGTCAGCTCCTCGATCACCGGGCAGCCGACCTCGTCAGCGGCCCGCAACACCAGTTCGACGAACCCGGCTCCGGGAAACAGCACCACCCCGCCCACGGCATGGTCGGCCAGCCACGGCTGGGTGCCCACCGACAGGCGGCCCGTCAGCACCACCCCACCCGAATCCGGCCGCTGCACCACCGCGCCCAGCAGCCCGTGCCCGGCCTCCGCCAGTCCCAGTCCGCCGGCGTCGCGCGACCCCACCGCCGAGGCCGGCAGCCAGAACCGGCGCCGCTGGAACGCGTACGTCGGCAGCGGCACGGTCCGGGCGTCCAGTCCGGCGAACACCGCGCGCCAGTCCACAGCGATGCCGGCGGTGAACAGTCGGCCCGCGGCGGTGAGCAGCGCGTCGATCTCGGGTCGGTCCTTGGGCATCGTCACGACCGGCATGGCCCGGTCGTCGCGAAGGCTCTGCCGCACCGAGACCGTCAACGCCGCGCCGGGGCCCACCTCGAGGACGACTCCGGCCCCCAGCGACTCGGCCAGGTGCACGCCGTCGACGAAGCGCACCGGCCGGCGCACGTGCTCCACCCAGTAGTGCGCCGAGCCGTACCCCGCATCGGCCAGGTCGCCGGTCAGGTTGGACACCAACGCCATCCGGGGCGCACCGGCCGTCACGCCGGCCAGCACCGCGGAGAACTCCTCCAGCATCGGATCCATCAGGGCGGAATGGAACGCGTGCGAGACGGCCAGCCGATGCGCCCGCCTGCCCCGCGCGGTCAACTGCTCGACAATGGCGTCGACCGCGGCGTGCTCGCCGGAAAGCACCAGCGAGGTCGGACCGTTGACGGCCGCGACGCCCACCCCCTCGGTGAGCAGCGGCGCCACCTCGTCCTCGCCGGCGGTGACGGCCACCATCGCCCCGCCCGGGGGCAGTCCCGCCATCAGCCGGCCGCGCGCGGCCACCAAACGGGCGGCATCGTCGGGGGACAACACCCCCGCGACGTGGGCCGCGGCGATCTCCCCGACCGAATGGCCCATCACCACGTCGGGGATGACGCCCCAGGCGCGCCACAGCGCCGCCAGCGCGACCTCGACGGCGAACAGTGCGGGCTGGGCGAATTCGGTGTTCTGCAACAGTTCCGGGTCGTCGCCCCAGATCACCTGGCGCAGTGGCCGGCGCAGGTGCGGGTCCAGTGCCGCCGCGACCTCGTCGAAGGCGCGGGCGAACTCGCCGAACCGCCCGTACAACTGCGCGCCCATCCCGAGCCACTGCGAGCCCTGACCGGGAAACGCGAACACCGTCTTGCCGGCCGGCCGGGCACGCCCCACGACGGCCGCACCGGTCTCACCCGCGGACAATCCGCCCAGCCCGCGCACCAACTCGCCGCGGTCGGCGCCCACCAGCACCGCGCGGTGTTCGAGAACCGGCCGCGTGGTCGCCAACGACCAGGCCACGTCCACCACCGGCACGTCCGCCCGTGCGCTCAGGTGCGCCGCGAGCCGCCCGGCCTGGGCGGCCAGCGCCGCCTCCGAGTGCCCCGACACCACCACGGGCACCACGGGGTGGGAGTCATTCCGCCGGACGACAACGCTTTCCGATTCGGCGGGCGGCTGTTCCACGATCACGTGCGCATTGGTCCCGCTGATCCCGAACGACGACACCCCGGCCCGCCTCGGGCCGTCCGGCCACGGCTGCGGACCGGTCAGCAACGACACCGCGCCCGCCGTCCAATCCACATGCGGCGTCGGCACATCCACGTGCAGCGTCTGCGGGATCACGCCGTGACGTATCGCCTGCACCATCTTGATCACCCCGGCCACCCCCGCGGCGGCCGAGGAGTGTCCGATATTGGATTTGACCGACCCCAGCCACAGCGGCCGATCCGTCGGCCGGCCCTGCCCGTACGTCGCCAGCAGCGCCTGGATCTCGATCGGATCGCCCAGCACGGTTCCGGTTCCGTGGCCCTCCACCACGTCCACGTCGGCGGTGGTGAGCCCCGCGTTGGCCAGCGCCGCCCGAATCACCCGTTGCTGCGACGGCCCGTTGGGGGCGGTCAAACCGTTGGAGGCGCCGTCCTGGTTCACCGCCGAACCCCGCAGCAACGCCAGGACCGGGTGGCCCAGCCGCCGGGCGTCGGCCAACCGCTCCAGCACCAGCACGCCCGCGCCCTCCGACCACGAGGTCCCGTCCGCGGCACCGGCATACACCTTGCACCGGCCGTCGGCGGCCAGCGCCCGCTGCCGGCTGAACTCGACGAACGCCGCGGGAGTCGCCATCACCATGACGCCGCCGGCCAGCGCCAGATCACACTCTCCCGAGCGCAGCGACTGCGCCGCCAGATGCATCGCCACCAACGACGACGAACACGCCGTATCCACCGACACCGCGGGCCCTTCCAGCCCCAGCACGTAGGACACCCGGCCCGAGGCCACGCTCAACGTCGATCCGGTGAGCCCGTAACCCTCCAGCTCCCCTTTGACCTCGCCGCCGTAGCCGGCGTGGATAATTCCCGCGAACACCCCGGTCGCCGTGCCCCGCAGCCCCAGCGGGTCGATCCCGGCGCGCTCCAGGGCTTCCCACGAGATCTCCAGCATCAGGCGTTGTTGCGGATCCATCGCCAGCGCCTCGCTGGGTCCGATGCCGAAGAACCCGGCGTCGAAGTCGGCGGCGTCGTGCAGGAAGCTGCCCCGGCGCGTGTACATCTTCCCGCGGGCGTCGGGGTCCGGATCGAACAGAGCGTCCACGTCCCAGCCGCGGTCGGCCGGGAAGTCGGCGACCGTGTCGCGGCCCTCGACCACCAACTCCCACAGGCGTTCCGGGGAATCGGCCCCACCCGGGTACCGGCAACCCATCCCCACCACCGCCACCGGCTCGGACAGCCTGCCCTCCAGTTCGGACAGTTGGCGCCGGGTGCGTCTCAGGTCGGCGGTGAGCCGCTTGAGGTAGTCGAGCTGCTTATCGGTGCTCGGCATCGTCACTCCTGGAGATCTGGGGCATCAGTGGCCGAGTTCCTCGTCGAGGATGGCGAAGAGTTCACCTTCGGTGGCGGCCCGGATGTCGTCGTCGACGTCGTCGTCGGGGCGACCGGCGGTGGTCAGTGCGCCGAGCAGGTGGCGCAGCCGGGTGGACATCTGCGCCCTGTCGTCGGGGCCGGAGTCCGGGTCGCCCAGCAGGGCTTCCAGTTCGCGGGCAACGGCGTGGAACCGCGTCATCAGGTCGGGTTGAGCGGTGGCGGTTGTCGCGCCGAGCTGGGCGTCGAGGTACGCGGCCAGGGCGGTCGGGGTCGGATAGTCGAAGATCAGCGTGGGCGAAAGGGTGAGCCCGGTGGCGGTTTTGAGCCGGTTGCGCAGCTCGACGGCCGTCAGGGAGTCGAAGCCGAGCTCCTGGAAGGTGCGGCCGCCCTGGAGGTCCGCGGCCTGCGTCAGGCCCAGCACGGTGGCGGCATTGCTGCACACCAGGTTCGCCAGGTCGCGTCGCCGCGCGTCGGGGCTCAGACCGTGCAGGCGCGCGCCGAGGCCGTGCACCGACGCGGTGGGGCCGCTGCCGGCGACGACGCGACGGGCGGGGCGCGCAGCCAGCCCCAGCAGCAGCGGCGGCAGCGCCGCGGTGTGGCCGGACAGCGCGGCGCGATCCAGGCGGGAGGCCACCACCACCGGGCTGTCCGCGAGCAGCGCGGCGTCGAACGCCGCCAGCGCCTCTTCGGTGGACAGCGGGGCCAACCCGACCCGGCTCATCCGGGCCTTGTCGCGGGCTCCGAGGTGCGCCGTCATCGCCGAGGTCTGCTCCCAGAGCCCCCAGGCCACCGACAGCCCCGGCAGGCCGCGGGCCCGCCGGTAGGCGGCCAGGGCATCCAGGAAACTGTTGGCCGCGGCGTAGTTGCCCTGACCCGGCGTTCCGACGATCCCGGCCATCGAGGAGAACATCACGAACGCCGCCAGGTCGAGATCCCGGGTCAGCGAATGCAGATGCCAGGCGGCATCGGCCTTGGCCCGCAACACCGCATCGACGCGGTCCGGGGTCAACGAGGAGATCAGCCCGTCGTCGAGCACGCCTGCGGCATGGATCACCCCGCGCAGCGGGCGGTCCCCGGGGATGCGCGCGAGCATCGCTGCCAGCGCGTCGCGGTCGGCCACGTCGCAGGCCACCACCGACACCCGCGCCCCCCGCTGCGCCAACTCGTCCACCAACTCCTCGACGCCCTCGGTGGCCCGTCCACGACGGCCGGCCAGCACCAGGTGCCGCACGCCGTGGTGGTTCACCAGGTGCCGCGCCACCGCCGACCCGGCCATGCCGGTCCCGCCGGTGATCAACACCGTGCCCGCGG
>Ga0207433_10006208_pt1 | contig 20846 bp, 19 predicted proteins | sample YelNatPaOPGAMG01_FD_187559 | JGI IMG/M metagenome (GOLD analysis project Ga0207433, IMG submission 187559) | Hot spring thermophilic microbial communities from Obsidian Pool, Yellowstone National Park, USA - OP-RAMG-01 (SPAdes) (version 3) | ecosystem: Environmental > Aquatic > Thermal springs... | reverse complement strand
TGGAAGCCCATGGCTCAAGCCATTGGATGAACGGCAAGCATCCCAGTTGAGCTTTCGGTCCTCTATGGGTTTGAGGTCAAAAAGACTAGATTTTGAGAGGCGGTGATGTGGAACACTCTGCCACTTCCGCCACCCACTGTCATAACACCAAGGTAAATTGACCTGACAGAATTAGTGAGATAAACCTTTAGGTATTCTCCCTCAGCCTCTATTGTTACCGGGTTATGAAATGATATTGAAGTGCTCACGTTCTTACCATATGTGATGGAGGCCACAACCGCGCCCTTTATTGTTCCGGAGAGCGAGTAAAGGGCCTTCTCGGAAGATAGCTCCTCTGTAAATTGCTTGAGCTTTGCATAGGTAAGTGAGGATGAGGTCGTTATAACCGCCGACAGTGACAATAGAGAGGTGGTGATTAAAACCTCCACCAGGACCCTGTCCATCTGATCAACTCCTAGACATGGGTTTCAGTTTCACATTGTAGTGCAAAAATTCTACCAGAAGCTTCTCGCCCTTCTTCACTTCGAAAAACATAGAATTCACACCGTTCACATAAACGCCGACAGTCCCGTCGTAAAGAAACACTCGCTCGTATACATGCCTCTCAGCCTCTGTGCTCTCCTTTGAGAGGTCAAATGAGCCGGATATTGTAAAGTTTGAGAGGTAGCAGGTCCTTATTGAGAGGACGTGCAGCGGCATATCACCGATGTCAATAGACGTGACTGGTTGGGTCACAATAACTTTGGGTTGAATGTAGGACCCCTCAGGAGTGGAGTAGAACAGTAGTGTGTCGGATGTGCTCTTTGATACCTCGGACGCGGGTGGCGAAGCAAATTGAGCCCCCCTAACGAAGAGGGCATTCTTTGGAATGTGCCATTGGAGCAAGTCTCCAGCCAAATACAGAGTTATGTTGTTTTCACCAACGCTTATAGCAGTCATAGTCTTGGACCCGGTGGAGAAACCATAAACGATCTTTGGGTCCTTCTCGATTAAGCATGATCCGAGTTCCGCTGCCTTCTCTCTCAATGTCTCTGATCCCAAGTCCCTGTTGATTATTAGAGGTGCGTATGTGGCTGCGTAAGAGATTATTCCTACAATGGCGACAGCAATCAGAATTCTTGAGATTGCCTGTTGCATGAATTACCAACCCTCCGGAATGTTTAGGGAGGCTGCTAAGAGGAGGATCCCGTCTCTCGCTGGACTGTATAGGACATTCTTGCTGTGTGGAGGGACCAATGTTAGGTAGAGTCCCCCTGGGTGGATCCTTAAAAAATCTCTGAGTGGAGGATGGGTTATGAATAGTGCAGACTTTATCTCGGTCAGACCCTGAGGGATCTTTACCTCGCCCATGATATCCCACTTCGCCCCTGAGGGATCATAGGTGAAGAGGGAATTGCCGGATCTCTCTAGGGGGGCTCTAACGGATGGTCCATGCGGGCAGTCAGGCAAAATTCCCTTCAGCCCGTCCCACTCAACTGGAGAGTTGAGCCAAAGGTATGCGGTTGCGCCCTCAAGGTCAGGGTGGTTTGGCGACCCCAAATCGAAGGCTTGCAATAGCATGCAGGTTTCGTTGTGCATTAAAAACTGGACTGATACTGCGGTGAATTTCACAGAGGGACCCCGATACCAAGTCACAGTAGAAGGTTGACCCAGAGTATTCGAGTAGAGGACGACACTCCAATAGCTTTGGAGGAAAGGCACACTGGCAAGCTTTTGATAGGGGATCCTCATAGTCGCGGTCCCATTGTCGTCCATCAGAGATGAAAGCCCGAGGTCCCATTCCCTAAACCCGAACATGTATCTGCCGCCCCTATTTTTGACCGGTGAGCCGGAGGAAAATAACATGGAAAAATGAGCCTCGGCGCCGGTAACATCATATTCAAACTCCACCATGGTTGTCACATTCTCAGACTGCCACGTTCCGATTCCGCTCCATTGGGACCCCTGAGCCCGAATCTCGGCGTGGGCGTAATAGACGCCTGGGATGTCTCGGGCGACCCAGCATTTTTCCTCAAGTGCGCCCAATTTTATGGAGAAATGGCCTGTGGAGTTTGTGACTGTTCGCCCCTCCAACTTCAGCAAGTAGTCGTCTATAACCTTGCCGCCGCCAGAGTCCCAACACGAGGCGCCACTCGGGTCTAACCATGCAGTAACGGCGATCTCTGTCGGGGAGTTCACCCCTGGAAGCCTCCCTGTGACATTCACTCCCAGAAACTCGCCAAGAATCACCTTTTTTATAATAGCCCCGGATATAAGATCGCATGGGCCAACGTTAACCCCGTCAGGGTTAATGTAATCACTATCGAAGACTGCCAAGAGTTCGTGATCAGAGTCCATATGTATAGGAAATGTCTGCTCCCCACCGGCGGGGTTCCCATCTAAGAACCAACCAGAGAAATGGTAGCCGGCATCTGTCACAACTGCCTCAACTTTGTAGGTGCTATACCTTGGAAGGAGGTACTCCCCAGGTGATGGCGAGGTCGTTCCACCCCCCGTTGCTGAAATTTTCAGTCTGAAGGTGGGAGGGACTGCTGTAAAGTGTATTTTGACGTCGTGAGGCTCCTTAACTTCTGTTATTGTGACGTCTTCTGTGTAGTGAGGGACCCCGTCTACAACTATCTTGTCAAGATAATAGCCCGAGTAGGGCTCAGCCCTTATGGTGACGTCGTGACCATAATCAATGAGGTAGACCCCCCAACGGCGTGTATCTTGATGGTACAGCGACAAGGAGGGGGAGTTTGACGTTATGGAAACCTGCCCCCACTCAGGAGTGTCGGTGCTGACGCTCACGGGATAATCCAGCCATTTCAAGTTCACGTTAACCATGTATGGTGAGAGGGTGGTTATGGATAACGGGTAGGAGTAGGGGTACGTCAATTGTTGGGGAGAGATATCTACCTTGGTTGCGGCAGAGACGTAACTGGCAGAATAAACCTTTGCCACCGGCGAGCCTCCCCATGTATCAACCAACAACCCCTCTCTGTTCCTAGGTATGAATTGTAAATTGACGACGTCACTTATGTTTACGGGGTAAGTTGCAGGGTTTGATAAGACGAGCCCCTGTCCAGGAAGATTCATGAAGCCGTACATGGAGCAGTCCCCAGTTTTCCAGAAGAAGCCGTTCCAAAAATTGACGTTGAGAGTAATTGATGATTGGGGTAGCTTTTGAACGGCAATGAAATTTGCTTCTAGAGTGTGGTTGTCATATATAATCAGGTTGAGGGGGTTAGCAGAGCCGTAGGGAGCCCCGTCCAGAACCCATCCGGCGAATTGATGTTCAAGATCTGGAAGGGCTTCTATTGTGACCATTTGGCCTGATGAGTATTGATATATGCCTGGAGGGGGGGAGGTCGTCCCACCATTCCCCGACCTCAGATCCAAGACATATATTGCAGGAGATATTCTAACCAAGACCTCAACAGACCTTACAATCTCTCCGGCCGCGCCCTTAACCAGACAGATGTAATCGCCTGGCGGAGTCGAGGAGGATGTGGAAATTGATAGAATTGAGGTGAAGTTCGTGAAAGATGATGGAGGGGAAACCTTGACTGTAGACCCGGCGGGAACAGATCCTACCCACTCAAGGGTGAGGCTAACCGGCAGCGAAATTGAAGAGTTCACGTAGATCCTAGTGGAGGAGGACTCTCCTGGTCTCAAGTACATGTCGCGCTCTTTAGTGATGATGAAGTCAAAGCTGGAGAGGACGCATATAGGACCCACCTCTGCGACGCCTCTTCTGCCACTGCTGTCCAATACTGTGACCCTCGCAATGTAGGAGCCGGGGTGGGAGTAAACATGATAGGGGTTCGGAAGATTGGAAACGCCAAAATCCCCAAAGTCCCAGCTGTAAGAGTACGGAGGATTACCCCCAGAGACGTAGGAGGCAAAGGTCACATTTAGGGGCGGAGACCCCATGGTTGGATAAGCGGATGCGAAGACCTGTAGGGCTGATGTAAACTTTGCCTTCAAAGTGTGGTTGGTGTTCATGACCACGTTAAAGGTATCTTCAGACCCTGAAGGTACGCCGTCGAGTATCCAGCCATACAAGGAGCACCCTTCCTCTGGCACTGCTGTGACGGAGACCTGTTCTCCCAGTTTTTTGAGGTGTTCACCCGGGGGAGGTGTTGTTGTGCCGCAGCCCTCAACTTGTATTGTCAGCACCAATGGATTCACTCTGATTGAGAGGGTCTTCACATCGGAGATCCCAACAGAGTCCGTAACTTTGCAGGTGACCCGATAGACTCCAGGCTCATAAAATGTGTGGAGGGGGTCTTTTTCTGTTGAATGCGCATCCCCGAAGTCCCAAAGGTAAGAGTAGGGCGCAACGCCGTCCTTGGCCTCAGCCCAGAACCTCACAGTTAGGGGGGCAATTCCCTCTGAGGGGTAAGCCTGGACATTCAATTCAGTTCGGTGTAGATCAACTCTCACGGAAGAGAAACGCAGTTCAACCTTGGCTTCTGAGTACTCCGTGATATACTCGTTGTTTGGGTACCAGAAATCTGCAATCGCCCAAAGGGAGGGGCCATCAAACTCTATTTTTCTTGATCCAGAAGGTTTTGAGCCTGAAATGGTATAACCGTACGAGGCCTGACCCATACCATAGGGAGGAACATGGTACTTCACCACATCGACAGAAGTCGACTCGGCAACCCATTCAAGGTATGAAAATTCTGAGGGGGCGGCGCCCACGAATCTGTAGAGACCGGAGGAATTCACATTTGGGCGGGTTGCATAGCCAGTTGGCACCATAGCGTAGGCGTAAACGGAGATTCCATCAGAGAGGGCTACAGAGTAATTATTTCTTATCGGGTCGCCGCTGTCAAAACCATAAATCTGGGAGAGAGTATTTCCGGCCGGAGAAAAACTACTCTGAAATGTGAAGTCTCCAGGATTCAATATGAGTGAATCGGTGTAGGCGAGCGTATAAGGTGTTAGGCTGGCTAAGCTTATAGCAAGTGTGCAGAAGGCTAACATCAAAATCGTTGAGGGTAACCGGACCTTCATCATTTAAATCACATCACAGCTCGATGGAAAGTTGGATTTCCCTTAGACCAATTAGGGGCAGATAGACGCCAGGGATTTGCACAACGTGGAGACCTTCTATTTCGCCCACCTTGGCAATACCACAGTTTAGCGGGATTTCTGTTCCGTTCACGATAATACGCGGTGGGCAACTATTAATCGGGTCCAACGTGCCGTAGTATTTCACTTCAATGTACCGCCCACCTTCATTGAATACGAGCGTGTCAGAAAGCGTATAAACGCCGATAACGTCGACCTGGAGGAATGAGGTGCCTTTTTCCCTGACCATCATGGATAATGCAGGGAGAAAATCCTCCATTGTGAAAAGTACCGAAACGTTCTCACTTTTTAGTGGCAATATTGCTTGCCAAATGCGTGTGGAGGTGCACTCATAGGTCTCGCCCAAATCTCCGGAGATACGTCGAGATACGTATTCTGATTGGGCTGCCGTGCATAACAAAGTGGATCTTGATCCCTGTGGCGTCCTTACAATCAAGCCCACGCCGACAGTATCTTCGGGTGCCCCGGGCAGAGGCTCCTCTATGGTCTTGTTAACCAGACACCTGATGCCTGCCACCGGCAAAGGTTTTTGAAGTAGTCTGATGGGCGAGTTGTTGATCCTTGATAGGGAGACGGCAGAGGGGCTCTGTACCTCTCTCACCCGCACTTCAACTGATCCAATCATGAAGGGCCCAAGATAAACATCAGCTCTCGAGTACCCCATGCCACAGTTATAAGAATAATGAGTCAAGGGGGTCAATACTGAAAAAGTTGTCAGGACAAGGGCAGCTAGGACAATGAGCAGTGGTACTTTTTTTGAATCCAATGCAGCCCCCCAGATAAGGTCGGGTATTTAACCTCCCCGCCTGGAAGGACCATATAAGAAGCGCCTTGCCAAGTGGCTTTAAGGGGGACCATTTAGCTGACGAGTTTCAAGGGCACCATGGAGTAGCTCTCCGGGAGATTAAGACCGCCAAGATTGGGCCAGTATCTTGAGATTTAGAAAGTTCAATCTTATGGATTATGGAGAAAATACTCCTCAACTTTGAGCGAGGAACTACTCAAATCTTATATATGAGCGTTCGTTATCTCATTCTCAAATTTGAGGGTGAGAAATTGGCAAGAGGAAATAAGGAAATTCTTGCGAAACTCGAGCAGATCGTTGGACAAGAATACGTCAGCAACGAAGAGGCCAACCTTATACCATACTCCTGGGACCTGACGTGGGCAGAGCCTAGAATGCCAGACTACGTAGTGATGCCGAAGACCGTAACGGAGATCCAGAGAATTCTGAGACTCGCAAACCATCAGAAGATCCCGGTGATCCCATACGTGAACGCAACCAACATCGGAGGACTCTGTGTGCCCGAAGAGGGCGGCATAATAATGGACCTCAAGCGGATGGATCAGATAATCAAAATCGATCCGGAGACCTGCTACGCTGTAATAGAGCCAGGTGTGAGCCATGCCCAACTCTCTGCAGCGCTTAAGGCTACAAACCCGCAATGGGAAGGTGTAGAGTTCTCAAAGGGTTTTGAGTTTGGTTGGGGCGTACACCCCGCATCAGCATCAGTCTTGGCTATGGCAATAAACCACGGCATCGGGCACCTGAATGGGAGGCTGGGCATAAACAGCCAGCTTCTTTCAAGCATGGAAGTGGTACTCCCAACAGCGGAGGTTGTCAAGATCGGATCCTGCGCATACTCCGACTCTTGGCACTCATTTCTGCCACTGCCAAGGATGGATGGTCTCTTCACTGGCTGGATGGGCACCACAGGCATCGTGACAAAACTGGGATTGTGGATCTTCCCGATAAGACCATACAGGGATGTGCTGACGATCGCGGCGGCAAGTGCCAAGGACATAACCAAGTATATGGTTCACTGGCGCCACTACTCTCTATGCGACGAGGTCACTGCAGTTAGCTGGTGGCTAGCGCAAATCCCCATCACATTCCCGTACAAGGACAAGCCAAAGGATGCGCCCGAGTTCTTCAGCTACACAGTAATTAGCGGCTGGACTGAAGAGGAACTTGAGTACAAGCGCAAGATGTGGAAGAAGGTCGTACAGGAAGAGAAGGCAAGAGGGACACAACTGATAGACTTTGAGTATCCTGAAGAGGCCAAGAGAGGGAGGACCGAGCTACCTAGCAGGATAGTTGGCTCCACCAAGAACTACTCCAAGTCATGCGGTGGAGGACTTGCCTGGCCAGGAACCTTCGCGCCATGCAAGAGCTGGCCCATACTATACGAGAAGTGGAAGGAGATTTACATCAGACACGGTCTATCGCCGGCCACAAGGTTCACAGACTACCAGGGCGCCCACTACGGCATGCTCAGGTGTATGACTCCCTTCGACAAGAGGAAACCAGAATCGGTCAAAGCAGCAAGGGACGCGATGGTAGAGTGTGTCAGGGCAGGGATACCTTTGGGTATGCTGCCATACAAGCCGCCAGTGGAATACATGAATGAGCTCAACGCTGCCGCCGACGCTGGTTACGTCTACCTCATGACCAAGATAAAGGACATGCTAGATCCAAACAACATCATGAACCCAGGCAAGCTGGGTGTAAGATAAAGGGGGCAATACTAATGGCACTTGAATTGAAGAACACTTCACTTAAAGAATTGGCAAAATTGTATGACTACATATCCATGTGCACCCACTGTGGTAACTGTAAGTATGGGTATGAGTGGGGCAAAACAGCAAACTTTGCAGCGATGTTGTGCGTCCAAGGCGACAAATACCACTTCGACTCATACAGGGGTAGCAGAGGAAAATCCGCAATAGCCAAAGGGCTGCTCAGCAACAAACTCCAATGGTCCGACGCGGTGTCCCATGTTCTGTTCACTTGTACGGGGTGCGGCGCATGCCAGCAGATGTGCGAGACCGACATAAAGCCCTACATCCTGAGGATGTTTGAGGCCCTCAGATACGAGGCTTGGAAGCAGAACGTCGCAATACCTGAGGGAATAAAGAAGTGGAGCTCCACAATAGGTGTAAACCGCAACCCGTATCTAGAGAAACATGAGAACAGACTTGACTGGTTGCCCAGCAGCATAAGATCATCACTCCCGAAGAAGGCGGAGTACATATACTTCGCAGGCTGCACGGCCTCCTACAGGCAGAAGAACGTGGCACTCGCCACGGTGAAGCTCCTCCAGAAGCTCAAAGTGGACTTCACAGTCTCAGAGGATGAGTGGTGCTGCGCTTCTCCACTGCTCAGGACTGGACAGTACGACCTGGCAAAGGAGTTCGTTGAGCACAACAAGTCACTCCCAGATAAGTACGGCGCGAGCGGCTTCATAACCACATGCGCTGGGTGCTACAGGACACTTTCAAGGGACTACAAGATGGACCCGCCAGAGGGGTACACCGACAAGTTCGGCAAGATGGAGGGCGTCAAGGTCATACACACTATCCAGCTGATAGAGGAGATGCTTAACAAGGGCGAGATAGAGTTCACCGGCAGTTTCAACAATACGGTGACTTACCACGATCCGTGCCACCTTGGCAGGCACGCAGAGGTCTACGAGGCGCCCCGAAATGTACTCAAGGCAATACCCGGTGTCAACCTGGTCGAGATGTACCGCAACAGGAAGTTCTCGTACTGCTGCGGCGCAGGCGGTGGTGTCAGAGGAGGATTCGCGGACTACTCGCTAGAGACTTCGGCAAAGCGTGTGCGAGAAGCAGAGTCCACTGGTGCATCAGTGCTGACTAGCACGTGCCCGTTCTGCTGGAGAAACCTCACAGATGCCATTGAGATGACAAAGTCGCCACTCAAAATGGTGGACATTGTAGAGATTCTTGAGCCAATCGTTAAGCGGAAATAAAAGCCAAGGAAAAACTAAATCCCTTTTTATTTCTTTTTTGAGAAATGCTCGACGGCTTTATTATGAATTACAAGATCCTTAATGGACCACTGGACCCAGACGAAAGAGAGGCATACATACAAAGGAAGATTCGTGCCTGTGAAGATGGTTACCGAAGTGTTCCATTCAAGGATCCTGTTTTGGGCATACTGTCTGAGCTTAAGCGCCCTATGGAATACATAGACAACTACGTCGAGCCTTGGTTGAAACCAACCCCCCCACCAGACATGCTCTTCATGCTGACTGTGGAAAACTTTGTAACATTTATTGACTCAAACGGGTGCCTAGAATATGCCAATGATTTGACCAGAAAGGTGAAGGGGGAAGTGCTCCCTGAGGTGCCCGTGCTGGTCGGGGTAGACCACTCCCTCTCCGGCGGGGTGATTAGCGCCCTTTGCGAGGAGTATGGTGGTGAGAACCTGAGGCTCGTGGTATTCGATAGCCACCTCGACTTCATACCTCCCACTATAAGGTGCGGGCTCCTACAGTATGACGTTGAGAACAACCCTGAAACAAAGTTTTCGCCCACCGATCCGTACATCTACAACAGACCAGACAGCTACAATGCCGACTCTTTCCTAAGCTATATCGTGAAGATGGTCCCCATGGAGAACATCTATGTTGTGGGCGTCTCAGACTACCCTCCGAAGGTAGCCGAGGAGATTGAGGATGAGAGGGTCAGGAGGTACGTTGAATTCTACAAGGGCATGGAGTCGTCTGGCGTCCATATTATAAAGAAAGAAGAGATTCAAAAGAACTTGCATGAGGTGGGCTCAATTCTGTCCACAACTGATTTGCCTTTCACCTATGTTTCTGTGGACGTGGATGTTTGCGCAAACACCTCTATAAAGGGTGCGCGTTTTTTGGACTATTTCGGCATTACACATAGAGACCTGTACGGGCTGATCTCCTCAATTTTAAAGTCCAAGTCTAAGATAGTAGGCATCGACTTCATGGAATTTGACGTTTACAATGCCGGAACTTCTAGCTCTGGAAGGCTAGACAAGACATATGCAATAATGGCAGAATCCTTGAGAAGGATGCTCCCTACTAAATAGACAAAAGTCGAATTAATTAACGATAATAGCCGAAGATAAATGTTATATACTTCGACAGCAATCTATATCTCGGAGACTAAAATGTCCCTGCTACAAGTGAGGCAGATAATTCACAAAAATAAGAGGTTTGGACGAGGCAGGGGTAGAGCCAGAGTGAGGCCCATAGACCAGAGGATATCTGCTCTTTGGGACAGCCCCATGGCGATCTGGGAGCCCCAAGAGTAAAGCACATATCCAGCCCTTCCTATATTTAAGTAGGGGTTTATTTCTTGAGCATTTTAGGAACCGTCAATCAGATAATTCCAACTTCCTTGACAGGGATCGCTAGCCTCCTAGTATACATTATAATCTTAGTGATCATACTGTGGTTTTTGTCCTCTGCAATCAAGATTGTCAAAGAGTATGAGCGCGCGGTCATATTCCGGCTGGGGCGCCTCCTGGGTGCAAAGGGACCTGGCATATTCTTCATAATCCCGTTCGTGGACAATCTAAGGAAGGTAGATCTTAGGGTTCTGACGTTCGATGTGCCAAGGCAGATGATAATAACAAAGGACAATGTCACGGTGCAAGTTGATGCTGTAGTTTACTACAGAGTATTTGATCCAGTAAAGGCGATAGTCCAAGTTGAGAATTACATGCTATCCACCAACCTTCTCGCTCAGACCACCCTCAGGGACATACTCGGTCAGGTGCAGCTCGACGACCTGCTCACAAAGAGGGAGGAACTGAACCAGAGGCTTCAGTCCGCACTCGATATACCAACAGACGCCTGGGGCATCAAGGTCACAGCGGTTGTGATAAAGGACGTGATTCTGCCAGAGTCGCTCCAGAGGGCTATGGCAAAGCAGGCAGAGGCCGAGAGGGAGAGGAGGTCTAGAATAATAATAGCTGAAGGAGAGTACCAAGCTGCTCAGAAGATGAGCGAGGCTGCACAGCTATATAAGAAGACTCCAATAGCTTTGAGGCTGCGAGAGTTTCAGATGATATCGGAAGTGGCAAGGGAGAAGAACCTAATACTGGTTACGTCGACAGGGGGCACAACTTTTGCCGAATTTGCTGGCCTGGCAAAGGCCTTGGACAAGAAATCAGGGAGTACGGAGAAATAAATGAAATGGCGAGAAGATCCCTAACAATTTTTTTGATTTTTTCCATAATTGCATTCTTAACTCTGCCATCTCAAGTAGGAGCTGATGGCGGAAAGGTTCTCGTTTTCAAGGTTAGCGGAACCATCTCCATGGCACATTCTGAGGCCTTGATTGATGCGCTTGACGTGGCATACCGGGAGGGGTATTCCGCAGTGGTCCTGATGCTCTCGACCCCCGGCGGTAGCCTCGACTCAACGCTCCGGATGATAACCGCGATAGAGAACTCCCCTGTCCCAGTAATTGGTTATGTTTACCCGCCCGGGACGACTGCATGGTCCGCAGGAACGTATCTACTTATGGCAACCCATGTCGCTGCGATGGCACCACACACCATAATAGGATCATGTCAGCCCATAGCATACTCTCCGCTGGGCAGTCAGCCGGTTAACGACACAAAGATACTCAATGCTGTGATTTCCGTTATGGCAACTCAGGCAAAGGCTCATGGAAGGAACGAGACCCTGGCGATCAGGTTCATCACGGAGAATGTAAATGTGAATGATGAGGAGGCTCAGGCGCAGGGAGTAATAGAGTTCAGGGCAGAAAGCCTTGAGACCCTACTCAACACAATTCATGGGTTGGAGGTAAAGACGGCGGTCGGGACTGTGAAGTTGAACACCAAGGGTGCAACAGTAACCGAATATTCCTTCAGGATTAGAGACAGTGTTATAAACGTTGTTTCTGATCCGACGATCTCCAGCCTCTTGTTTCTGATAGGAATTTTCGCGCTGATATACGGACTCTCCGCACCCGGGCATGGAGGAGAGATCCTGGGCGCTGCAGCCCTACTCCTGGCGCTTATAGGCATGGGATTTGACGTAAACATGGTCTCGCTCATAATGATGGCGGCCGGCGCGATCTTGTTGATCTACGAGCTCGCCACGCCTGGATTTGGGGTCTTCGGCTTCTCAGGAATAATACTACTCACCATAGGCGCACTCTTCATAGTTCCATTCACCCCCGAGAAGTGGGCGATCTCGGGCGAGTGGTATGCCACATTCACGTATTCCATAGTCGCAGCTACGCTTGTGATCGCAGGGATCTTTGTGTTCATCATAATAAAGATACTGCAGGTGAGGCGGAGGCCACCGGTAATAGGGAGGATCTCCGGGGAGGTTTTGACCTCGACAGAGGATGCGCCACCAAACGAGGTGGCTTTCATTATCTACAGGGGTGAGTACTGGCAAGCCAAATGCGACAAGGGGTTAAAGAAAGGCAAAAAATACAAGATCGTGGGGAAGGATGGTCCTGTGCTGATACTCGAGGAGGTGGTAGAGACCCCCTAAATTTCTACGAGAAGTTTTTTAATGTCCTTGCCTTATAGAATTTTCAGTGATCGCAATGGTTTTTAGTGTTGAAGGGGTCTCGATTATTGAGACCACCGAGATCAAGGTTAAGAACCCAGTCCTGATGTGCGGTCTGCCTGACGTCGGACTGGTCGGGATAATTGCAGTGTCGCATATAATAAAGGGTCTGGAGATGAAGGAGGTCGCCCACATAGACTCCGACATCTTCCCGCCAGTGGTGGTATTCCATCAGGGCATACCCACTTACCCTCTAAGGATCTACCAAAAGGATGATCTGCTGGCACTCTTCTCTGAGACCGCTCTCTCACCAGAGTCGATATATCCACTCTCAAAAGCCATTGTGGAGTGGGCAAAGTCGAAAAACACATCGCTCCTAGTATCACTGGGCGGGATCGGGGTCCCTAACAGGATCGACATAGAGGTCCCGAAGGTCTACGGGGCTTCAAATATGCAGCACATCAGGGACAGCATAAGGAAGTTCGAGATCCCGGTTATGGAGGAGGGATTTCTGGTGGGACCGTATGCACTTATGGCAAAGTTCTCTATCCATCAAAACCTCCCCAACCTGCTTCTCATGGCAGAGTCCTACCCCCAGTACCCTGATCCAGGGGCAGCCGCTTCCGTGATATCTGCCCTCAATAAATTCGTTCCAATAAATGTGGATGTGAAGGCGCTTATTGAGCGTTCTGAGGAGATCAGACTCAATGCCAGAGAGTTGATGAGAAAGACCGCAGAGAACTTAAAGAAGATGGGCAAGTCCCAGGAGTACGAGCTCCCGCTGATGTATGTTTGAGGTGACTGGCTTGAGCATTGAGAGAAGGCCAAACAGAGAACGTACGGACTTTTGGATAACTGAAGTTATGTGGGACTCCACCAGGGGCTGCCTTGAACCGCTCACTGAAGTATACGACAACGAGACCGAGTTTATCATAAGAATCGACATGCCATGCGTCCGCCGGAAATCCGACATAAAGGTCCACCTGACGGAGGACACGGTTTCCATAGAGGCTCAGATGAACAGGGTGATACAGTACGAGAGGTGGGGGACCTTCCAGCGGGAGGCAAAGTTCTTCAAGTACACCAAGACCTTTACCCTGCCAGCAAAGATAGACCCTGAATCCTCAAAGGCCAGGTTCAAGGACGGTGTCCTAGAACTGAGATTGCCTAAGAAAGAGAGGCGCTTCACAATATCCATTGAATGACCGTGAACTTTTCTTGATTCAAGAACTGGTTTTTTAGACCAGTAGCTAAATTCTTAATTGATCCCCACTTTACAACCGCGCTTTTCTTATAACAGAGAAGAGAGTTTCTTCAAGACATTAGCAATTATTTCAATGCTGTCCAAATATTCGCTTATTGAGACGTTCTCGATGGGGGTGTGGTCCAGTTTAGAGTTACCCGGTCCATAAACCACGGACGGGACCCTGAATTTCCTTACGAAGTCATTCACATCGGCAGTTCCGGTCTTGCGGGAAAGCCTTCCCTCCCTGCCAGTCACCTCCTTAATACTATCCAAAAAACACCTCACAAGCGGAGACTGCTCATTCTCAAGAAACGGCTCATTCTCGTCCAAAAATTCAAATTTTATCTTTGCCCTCTCCTCCTTGACTCTAAATTCATCGACCGTGGAAGCTATTTTCTCCTTGATCTCTTCGAGGGTCATGGTGGGCGGAACCCTAACATCGACCAACATCTCGCACATTGACGGGACAGTGTTGTCTTCCCTTCCCCCACGTATTTTTGTTACACAGAGGGTCGGGGTCTCAAATAAGTCTCCTCCCTTAGACCAGTTCTCTTGAAGTTCCTGCAACCTTTCTATGAGCCTCACAGCCACATAGATCGCGTTCTCGAAAAGCATGGGCGCACTCGCATGCCCTGGTGTGGTCTCACAGAGGAATCTGACCAGTATTCGCCCCTTGTAGCCCACCGTTAGTGCGTAAGCCCCGCTAGGCTCCCCAAATATCGCATAATCGTAATTCTCTTGGCACCTAGAGAGGAAGTGCCTCATCCCTTGACTCTTACCCTCCTCGTCGACGACTGCAAGCACAGTTATCCTCCCCTTCCCACCTTCCTCAATGTATCTCTTCGCGCCACAAATGAGGGCAGCAAGGGGCGACTTTGCATCCACGGCGCCCCTTCCAAAGATGACTCTGCCCCTTTTTTTGGTCTTGATCTTGCCCCTCACGGTATCCATGTGCCCGCACAGAAGAACGCTAGGTCGACCTTCTCCCCATCTGGCCTCGACGTTCCCCACCTCGTCCACGCTGACCTTGAAACCCAAACGCTCAAGCTCCCTTGACAGGTACCTTGAAATTTCTTCCTCCTCCCCGCTAGGGCTGTAGATCTCGAGGAGATCAAGCAGGAGCCGCTCTGGGTAACCTTCTTCCATTATCCTCCACCGAAGACTCTCTTCTCCTCTTCCTTTATTGAGTCCCCAACAACGGAGAGGACCTCTTCAACCTCGTCCTTAGAGATGACGAGGGGCGGGAGCAACCTGAGCACAGTCTTGCCGGCCTCCAATACTATGACCCCTCTCTCCAACGACCTGAGAATGATGTTCATGACCTCAAACCTCATGTCAATTCCCAGCATAAGCCCAAGGCCCCTAACCTCCCGGACCAGTTTACTCTCCATCTGGGAGAATCCTTTCTTCAGAAGGTCCCCCATCACCCTTGCGTTGTCCACCAGCCCTTCTTCTAATAGGGCGTCGATGGCACCAGCACAGGCGGCGCATGCCAATGGGTTGCCACCGAAAGTGCTTGAGTGTTCGCCCCTCTTAAGGGAGTCCATGATATCGGCTCTTGCGAAGGTTGCCCCTATGGGGACGCCGCCCCCAAGTGCCTTGCTGGAGCAAAGTATGTCTGGCTTCACTCCAAAGTGCTGGTGCGCCCATAACTTGCCAGTCCTACCAAAACCACTCTGTACCTCGTCCAAAACCATCAGAATCCCCCTCTCGTCGCATAGTTCCCGAACCTCCTTGAGGTATTCCGGGGGCGGCACGTTGATCCCGCCTTCGCCTTGGACAGGTTCGACAAAGATTCCCCCAACACTTTCGTCGACAAGTGCCTGGAGCTTCTCTATCTTTCCGTACGGCGCAAATTTAACGCCCTCGAGGAGGGGCATGAAAGGCTCCCTGTACTTGGCGTTCCAAGTGAGTGAGAGGGCGCCCATAGTCTTGCCGTGGAAGCTGTTAACCATGGCAATTATGCCCTTCTTCTTCGTGTACTTCCTCACCAGTTTTATCGCGGTCTCGACTGCCTCGGCCCCAGAGTTGGAGAGAAAGACTTTGTCGGTCCCGTCTGGCTTTATCCTCTGTAGCCTGGAGAGGCACTCCTCCCTCGCATCGTTGTAAAAGGATCCGTGGCAAGTTATAAGCCTCTCTGCCTGACGCTTTATGGCCTCTACGACCTTAGGATGGCAGTGACCCAACAGTGCGACCCCGTACCCGCAGCTGCAGTCTATGTATACCTTCCCCTGAGAGTCCCAGACCTTAGAACCCTTCCCCCTTACAAGGGTCACGGGACGTTTCCAGAAAGTGTCAGCTAAGAATGTGTCTTCGAGTCTGCTCAAAGGGATATCACCGTCCCGCGCCTGCCCTCCAGCGCGTCCAAGATGGGTCTGTCAACAAACCCAGAAGTTATTATTGCCCTGCCGACCCCTCCCTTGATCGCGTCCACCGCCGCGTGAATCTTTGTAGACATCCCGGCTCCTATGTCCTTCAAGAGCCCGTCAACTTCAACTATGCTGATCTTAGGCACTATTTTTCCGTCGAGCATCACTCCTTCCACGTCGGTCAGGTAAATGACCACGTCAGCCTTAATAGCCTTTGCAACTGCGCTCGTGGTTCTATCACCATCCACATTTAAAGGCTCGAACTTCATCCCCATTGCCAAGGGGGAGATCACCGGGGTGTATCCCTCTCCCATGAGGAGTTCGAGTAGCCTGCTGTTGACCGAGGTGATTTTGCCGGTGTAACCTCCCTCTATTGCCCTTTTCCTTCCCTGCTCATCAACGATCACAAGCCTCTCTTTCCTCTCAGCCCTAAGGAGACCGCCGTCGAAACCAGACAACCCGATGGCGTTTATGCCGAAGGATTGGAGAAAGCCTACGATCTTTGTGTTGATCTCTCCCGCCATGACCATCGCGTATATCTCTGCAGTCTCCCTGTCTGTGTATCTGCTCTTAAAGCCCTCCGGCGATACGACGAATTTCTGCTCCTTGCCCAGCTTCGTAGCCATCTCCGTTACAAGATCTCCGCCGCCATGGACAATTACCAGTCCCTTTTCCTTCACAAGAGCCTTAAGGTCTTCTATTAGTGGAAGGTTCGGACTCTCTCCCTTGAGAAGGTCTCCTCCGATCTTAACAACAACTCTAAGACTCATATCGGTCTTACTCCAGCAAACTTGATGCCAGTCCGCTCGTCCACACCTATCATCAGATTGAAGTTCTGAACCGCTTGACCAGCGGCGCCCTTCAACAGGTTGTCGATCGCGCCGAAGGTCACGAGTCTATTGGCATGTGGGTCAAGCTCAAAACCCACATCGCAGAAGTTCGAGCCGACCACATTCTTGGGGTCTGGAAGCTGGTGGAGGCCCTTCTGATCCCTCACGATCCTCACGAACGGCTCGTTCTGGTACAGCTCCCTGTACGCCCTCCACAGCTCCTGCATTGTTACCTCCCTGCCCAGGAACAAATGTCCGGTGACCATTATCCCCCTGACCATGTCGACCGCATGGGGCGTGAGAGCCACAGTGACTTTCTCCCCGCCCGCCTTCAGGGAGAGCTCTTGCTCTATTTCTGCGGTGTGCCTGTGCATGACCGGCTTGTACGCCCTAACTATGTTTGAGTGCTCTGGGTGGTGGCTCGCCTCGCTCACGTTAGCTCCGGCCCCTGAGGACCCGATCTTGGCGTCCAAGACGACCCTGTTTGGCTCAACCATTCCTGCTTTTAAGGGAGGGGCCACGCTGAGTATGCTTGCAGTTGCTATGCACCCTGGGTTGGCAACAAGCCTAGCGTTTCTTATCTCATCCCGATGGAACTCTGGCAGGCCGAAGACTGCAACCTCAAGCAACTCCGGGCAAGGGTGCTCCCACCCATACCATTTCGGGTAGTCATCCTTGTTCTTCAGTCTGAAGTCTGCGCTGAGGTCGATCACCCTGACTCCTGACTCCAAGAGCCTTTTCGCCACAGGAGCAGAGGCGCCATGTGGGAGTGCCAAAAAGACAAACTCGCAAGATGAGGCTATCTTCTCCACGTCTGGTTCGACGAACTTTAAGTCGGTCAGCTTCCTCAACTGGGGGTGCAACTTGAATACCGGCTCACCTGCATGTTCCCTTGAGGTGACCGCCCTTATGTCAGCCTCTGGGTGGTTTATTAATATCCTTAGGAGTTCGCCTCCGGTGTAGCCGGACCCTCCTATTATTCCTACAGTTTTCATCTCTTACCCTCCCTGATGGCGTACTCCACAATCATACCTGGTATATCCACACCTGTAGCAGGAACCGTATTCTTAAACTCAACGGTGCTGTTTATTTCGTGCACCACCAGACCGCCGCCGTCCTCCATCATGTCAACCCCGAAAACCCCTCCGCCAACGGCCTCCGCGGCTCTCAGAGCCAACTCCCTGATCTCGGGGGTTACGGGGCATCGCTCTACCTTTCCGCCTCTTGCTGTATTTGTCCTCCAATCCTCGCCAGTGTTGACCCTGTAAATCGCAACAGGTACCTCCTCGCCTATGACGAAGACCCTCAGATCCCTCGGAGGCCTTCTTACCATCTCCTGCAGGTAGTAGATCTGGTAAATCGGAAACATCAACTCCCTGTGCTCGAGTGCCACCATCGCCGCCGTCTTATCCTTTAGGAGCGAGACGAGCCTCCCCCAGCTGCCCACGACTGGCTTCAGGATCGCAGGGTATCCGAGTTTCTCAAGCGCCTCGAGGGCTGAATCCTGAGTGAATGCCAGGTAGGTCCTAGGGGTTGGTATGTTGAACCTTTTGAAGGTGAGGGTGTTCAGCACCTTGTTGCCACAGATCTCTGAGGTCCTGTAGCTGTTTATGACTCTGACGCCAAAACTCTCTAAGGCGGCTGCCGCATGGAGACCCCTGAAGTGGCTGACACACCTCTGCAGGACAACGTCGCCCACGCCTTCCGGCCTCTCGGTTGAGGTAAGGTCAATGGAAAGTCTCTCCGCGTCTATCATTGAGAAGTCTACTCCGCGCTTCTCACATGCGGTGTACAGTGCTTTTTCTTCCCACCTCATGTGGTCGTACAAGATATTGAGCTTAACCATGTGAAGTCAGACCCTGATAGATTCGAATAACGAAATTATTTAAACATTTCGTCCCTGTATAAATAACCAATTATACGTTTAGAGAACTCAAAAGTTCGAATTTCAAACCCAAGACCTAAGGACTATCATGGAACTTGTCTTGGCTACCCCCTCTATCCTCCTTATGTCGTCTATGTGCCTGTTGATCTCCTGTATGCTCTTACCAGACGCCACAGCTATGACATCAACATCCCCCGCGACCTCAAACACCTGATCGACGCCTTCTATCTTCTTGACCGCCTGAGCGACCTGCGGGTTCGGGTAAGATGGCTGAACGGAGATGAGTATGAGAGCCTGTACCCTCTCACCAGTCTCGATCTCGACCGTGAACTTTTTTATTATCCCCTCGTCCCTCATCCTCTCCACACGTTTTCTGACCGCCGCCTCGGAGAGCCCTATCTCTTTGGCTATCTTGGTGTATGGTACGCGGGCGTCTTCTTTCAAGAAGGAGAGGATCTTCATGTCAATGCCGTCAACATCCCGCATAAAGGCATCACTTTATTCTCATATTTCCGGTCTGAGTTTAAAAACATCTCTCCTTTGAGTTCGTAGTACTGATGATGGCGGGTCAACCATGCAAAGACTTCAATATCTTTTTTAATGGGCCCATATAAATCCTCTAACGGAGGCAAGCGTTTGTCGATATCTCTGGGAGAAAGCGTCGAACGCAATGGCACAGGGCACACTTGGAGGCGCTCTATTACAATCGACATAAAAGTCCCTCCGGAGCAGATTAACCCACTGCTGGACTACCTCACATCTGCGATAGAAAAGAATCCGCATCTCGCATACCTGACGAGGTCAACCACAGAAGGCGCAGCGATACTCCAGTACAGGCTTGTGGCTGCTGATGGTAGCCTGCTGGACGTAGCCGTGAAATTTCTACCGGAGAAGATCGAGGTCTACTATGCGCCCTATCCGCCCGACTCGATCACTGAGAGGGATTACATTGGACTGGATATGGAAATGGAGTCGCTTATCAGGTCTTACTTTGCCGACCAGAGCAAGGCGTCTCTCTTCCTAGTATTTTCACCAAAGATGAACTTAGTCCCGGGCAGGAAGGAGGGCGGTATAAAAAAGGTCATCTCTTCCATAATATTTGGAAACTTTCTTTACCTCTTCATGCTGATCCTCTTGGTAGGGATATTCCTTTACCAGTACTTCCAGATGCTCACACCTCTCCTTTTAGTGGGTCTTCAATTCATAATAGTAATATTTGCAAACAAACTCATAGCGTACCGCGGGGAGTTTGACGTTACCCCAGATAACGCCACTATACATATTGCCGAACTGAGGATGAGGAGGAATGAATTCGACCAGGTTATAAAGACCTGCATACCAAGAATGACTTTGATAAAGAAAGAGATCTACGACTCGACCCTGGCGCTCGGAAGGGAGCTAGACCCTGAGATTATAGTCAAGACTCTGAACAAGCACGGCCCAGTGTGTGCCCCAGAATTTGTTAGGGTCAAGACCGTGGATGTCTACAGGATCGTGAGCGACCTTGCCTCGAAATTCAGGTTTCAGGTCCCAAGAATAACGCTGTTGAACGTCCTACCTCCCAACGCTGCAGCAACAGGGATCTCCCCCTCAAGGGCCACTGTTCTCATAACAAGCGGGCTGATCGCGCAGATGGATGAGGATGAGATAAAGGCTGTTTTGGCGCACGAATTCAGCCATGTTAGAGCGAGGGACCCTCTGATACTCATGAGCCTGGCAACCCTCGAGTACCTGACAAGGGTCTACATCGTGTGGCCAGTATTGGTAACTTTTGGATTGTTCATAGATTTTGCCTACCTCTTTCTATCTTTCACACTTCTATTCTTTGTGGCAAAGTTTCTAGAGGCGAGGGCCGACCTCGACGCAGCCATAATAACTGGACAGCCAAAAGTCCTTGCATCGTCGCTACGGAAGCTTGGGCTGTGGAAGTACCAGTCAAGGGTATTCGAGCTGGTTAACAGTGGAGAGTGGCTCAAATGGGATCCGCACCCTCCACTTTACTACAGGATAAGAACCTTAGAGAACCTCGACCCATCAAAAGTCGGGAATACCTTTATAGCGGCCATTAAAGGGTGCGTGAGGGGATTCCTAGACTCCCTCCATGGTAGATGAGCT
>Ga0207433_10006205_pt1 | contig 20859 bp, 22 predicted proteins | sample YelNatPaOPGAMG01_FD_187559 | JGI IMG/M metagenome (GOLD analysis project Ga0207433, IMG submission 187559) | Hot spring thermophilic microbial communities from Obsidian Pool, Yellowstone National Park, USA - OP-RAMG-01 (SPAdes) (version 3) | ecosystem: Environmental > Aquatic > Thermal springs... | reverse complement strand
CCCCCATTCAACCTCTTTTTGCCAAAGGCTGTAGAGGTTGCGTGGAACTGTTTTCGGAATTTGCCGACGGATTGCTGGACCTGCAGGATTTCTCGTATATCTATCTGATCTATCATTTTCACAAAGTGCAACAGGTTAAAATGAGAGTAAAACCTTACCTGCAGGATGTTGATCACGGAATTTTCGCGACACGCGCGCCTTTCCGCCCCAATCCCATCGGATTGAGTGTGGTGGAACTTCTCAATATAGAAGGCTGTATTCTACATTTTGACGGCGCAGACATGATTGACGGAACACCGCTTTTGGACATTAAGCCTTACGTCTCAAGATTCGACATGCGTAAAGTCAAGAAAAACGGCTGGCAGGATGAGGTGGACGAACACGTCGCAAAAAAAAGAGGGAAACGAGGGTATCCTTCATGAAAACGTCTTTGGATTGCATTGCCTGCCTCGTGCGTCAAGCCGCGGAGGCCGTCAAGATGTCTGTGTCGTCGGACGAAGAGCGAAAGCGCTTGATGCGCAATGTTTTACAATGGTTGGGCGGCGTGGATTTCAATCAGACGCCGCCGGCCGCTTCGCAGATGATTCATCGGCACCTGCGCGAATGTCTGTCAACGCACGATCCCTATCGTCAAGCAAAAGACAAACAAAATGACATGGCGGCTGAATTGATTCCTTCAATCCGCAGACACATTGCTTCTTCAATTGATCCCTTGACCATGGCGGTGCGCTACGCCATCGCCGGCAACATCATCGATCTGGGAGCAAAAAACAAAATCGGCTACGGAGAAATTTATGCCGATTTGCAAAGCGCATCTATGCAACCTCTCTATGGAGATATAGAAGCCTTCAAAAAAGCCGTTCAAAAAGCGAAAACGATTTTGTATCTGGCGGATAATGCCGGAGAAATCTTTTTCGACCGCCTATTAATCGAACAACTCTCAGGCGCTGAAATTACGATGGCCGTGCGGGGGGCTCCTGTCATCAACGACGCGACGTTGGCCGACGCGCTGGCGGCGGGCATGGATGAAATCGCGGAAGTAATCGATAACGGCTCCGACGCGCCGGGAACCCTTCTTGAGGACTGCAGCGCGGAATTCCGCCGCCGTTTTGACGAAGCGGATTTGGTTATCGCCAAAGGCCAAGGGAATTTTGAAAGTCTCTCGGATGAACAGCGTGAAATTTTTTTCCTCTTTCGCACAAAATGTCCGACGATCAGCCGCCATTCCGGATTTTGCATCGGAACGTATGTCGCCGCAAATCGTTTCGCCATGCCTGCTTATTGTTCGGGAGCCAATTTATGAAAATTGCAGTCGCCTCCGGAAAGGGAGGAACAGGGAAAACCACAATCAGCGTCAATCTGGCGCGCGTCGTCACGGGCAATGTTGTCCTGGCGGATTGCGACGTGGAAGAACCCAACGCCCATCTGTTTTTAAAAACATCCGGCCAAACTGAAAAAATCATCGGCATTCCCGTACCGGACGTCAATGAAGCCCTCTGCAACGCCTGCGGCGAGTGCGCGAAAATCTGCCAGTTTTCCGCCATCGTCACCTTCGGAACACCGCCGCTGGTTTTTCCGGAAATGTGCCACGGCTGCGGCGGATGCGCACGGGTTTGTCCGACGAAAGCCATTTCAGAGAAAGACCGCCGTATCGGCGTCGTTCAAACATCCAAAACGGATCATATCACGCTGATAACCGGAAAACTGGATGTCGGTGTGGCGCTTGCTCCACCGCTCATTCGCGCCGTGAAAAACACCATCCCGGAAGGATCAACAGCCATTCTCGACGCTCCGCCCGGCACCTCCTGCCCTGTCATTGCCGCGATCAGGGATGCGGATTTTGTCCTACTGGTGACGGAGCCGACGCCGTTCGGTCTGAACGATCTTGAGCTGGCCGTGGACATGGTCAGAGCACTGCATCTGCCTTTCGGCGTTATCATCAATCGATCGGGCAGCGGGGATAACCGTGTTCACGAATTCTGTCAAAAGCAGAACATCCCCATTCTGAAGGAAATTCCCGATGACCGGCGGATCGCTGAGGCCTATTCCCGGGGTATTCTTATGGTCGATGCGCTGCCGGAGTATCGGGGCCTGTTTCAAAGTCTGATCGAAAAAGTTACATCTTTTAAAAAACCGGAGGGAAAATAAATTATGCCGACCTATGAATACGAATGCAGAAAGTGCGGCCTGAAATTTGAAAGACATCAAAACATGACGGATGAGCCGCTGCAGGAATGTCCGGCGTGCGGCGGTCAGGTGCAAAGAATGATCAGCGGCGGCAGCGGGTTTATCATGAAGCAAAGCGGCGCCCGGATGCGCGAGGCCGCCAAAAGCTGTTCGTTTGAAGAAACGGGCACAACCTGCTGCGGCGCGAAGCAGCGGTGCGGGCAATCCCCCTGTGGAGATTAAAAATGGTTAAAAAAAGCTATCAATATCTGTATGGACCGGTGCCGTCGCGCAGGCTGGGACGCTCGCTGGGGGTTGATCTGGTGCCTTTTAAAACCTGCACCTACGATTGTATCTACTGCCAACTGGGTCGGACGACAAACAAAACCATTCAGCGGCGCGACTACGTTCCCATCCATGACGTCATGGCAGAGCTGGAAGATAAACTAAAGTCTCCCTTTGCGTGCGATTACATCAGTCTTGCCGGTTCCGGAGAACCGACGCTGCATTCGGGCATCGGCGATTTGATTGAAAAAATCAAAACCGTCACCCATCTTCCCGTGGCCGTGATTACCAACGGTTCACTGCTGTATCTCCCGGAAGTGCGCGAGGCTTTGATGGCTGCAGATGTGGTGCTCCCTTCGCTGGACGTGGGTGATGAACAGCTCTTTCAATATGTCAACAGGCCGCACAGCGCGATTTCCTTTGAGCGGATGGTTCAGGGGTTGATGGATTTTTCGAAATATTATACAGGCCAAATCTGGCTGGAGGTTTTACTGCTCGGCGGCGTTACCGGCATTCAATCTGAAGCTGAAAAAATTGCTTCAATTGCCGGATTGATTCATCCGACGAGAATTCAATTGAACACCGTTCATCGGCCTCCGGCGGAAGAAACCGCGTTTGGGCTGACCGCGGAACAATTGATCTCTTTGAAACGTCTCTTCCCCGGCGAAGTGGATATTATCAGCGCCCTTCATCAGAAGGAAGAGACGTCTATCGGGAAGACGGACGCGGCAACCGACGACGATATTGTCGCGCTGTTGGCCAGAAGACCTTGCACCATCGTGGATATGGCCTGCGGCTTGAACATGCACGTCAATGAAGTCATTAAAAGAATGGAGAAATTGATCGAAGCCGGCCGGGTCAATTGTGTCGTGACGCGGAAAAGAAATTACTACACCAAAAGGTCCTGAACCCCAAACCAGGAGGTCATGAGGTCATGGAAAACGAAGTGATTGAAAATCATCAGCGTTATTTAGAACGCGTCGCGCTTTATCGACAATACGGGTACGATCTTGAAAAAGAGCGATCCCTCGTGATTGAAAAATCGCAACCCATTGGGGGAAGGATTCTGGAAGTGGGCACCGGCAAGGGATATTTTACGCTTGCCCTGGCGCGGGCGGGTTATAATTTTTTTTCCTTCGACGTTTCGGCCGAAGAACAAAAATACGCGCTGCTCAATCTAAAGTATTACAACTTGCAGCGCCAAGTGACTTTCGGTATTGCCGACGTGGAATGCATGCCCTTTAACGCCGGTTTTTTCGACGTCATTTTTGCCGTCAACGTGACGCACCATCTTTTATCCGTCCGCAAGGCATGCGTTGAACTTGTCAGAATATTATCCCCCCAGGGGAAGATGGTGTTGAGTGATTTCAACGCCGACGGCCTGGCCGTTTTAGATCAGATTCACGCACTCGAAGGACGAAAACACGAAGCGAATTCAGGAACATTGACCGACGCGAAAAATACGCTCCTTGAACTCGGCTTGAACGTGGAAGAGCATCACGGCGAAACGCAGGATATACTGATAGGTCAACGGAGGTCAAGATAATCAGGAAATGAACAGCCCGGAAGAAGTCAAAAGATATATGGAAACATGCCGCGAAACGTTTTGGCAAAATGTTTTTGCGGCTGAGGCGGCTTTTCTCGTTTCACGCCTTCAAGGCCGCCGCGATATCTTAAGTGTCGGCTGCGGTCCGGCCGCGATCGAAGGCATATTGTTTCAAAAAGGTTTTAACGTGACAGGGCTGGATATTTCAGCAGAAGCGCTCAAATGCGCGCCGGACGGCATCAGAACTTTTGTCGGGCGGGCGGAAGACATGACGTTTCCGGAATCTTCGTTTGACGGCGTGATTTTTGTCGCTTCCCTGCAATTTACAGAAGATTATCAAAAAGCGCTGCGACGTTCGGCGAATGTTTTGCGCCCCCAAGGCAAAATCATCGCGATGCTGCTCAACACGGGGTCTGATTTTTTTAAAACAATGCGCCTGAAGCCTGAGTCATACGTAAACTTTATCAGGCACACCAACTTAAATGAAATTGAAAATTTTATGTCGGAACTCTTTTCCATACAAACCGAGTACTTTCTTGGGATTGAAAACGAGACAATCTTTGAAAGCAACGACCCCCAAAAAGCCGCCCTGTATGTGGTCACCGGCCAAAAAAGAACCGGCGTTCATGAGGGATAAACCATGAGCCGCAACCGCGATGTGGACAACGCAAAGAAACTCTTGGGCATTCCCCTGAACGGCACAGCGGAAGATGCCAAGAAAAGATATAAGGAGTTGGCCAAAAGATGGCATCCGGACATTAATAAAAGCGCGGAAGCCCTCTCGAAAATGCAGGCCGTCAATGAGGCTTATTTTTTCTTGATGAAAGAGGAGTTCGGCATCCTTGACCCCTGGGAAGACTATAACAGATGGTGGTGGCGGCAATACGGAAATGACCCCATTTGGGGAAATTATTATCCGGAAGAAAATTCCCGAACCGACGAGAACACAAAGAAAGCCATCCATCATCATTCGAACCATCGTGAGGGAAAAATAAAATGAAAGAGCTTGTGATCATCAGCGGCAAGGGGGGAACGGGGAAAACAAGCGTTACGGCATCCCTGGCGGCGCTGGCCAAGCGTTCGGTGATTTGCGATTGCGATGTGGACGCGGCCGACTTGCATTTGGTTTTGGCGCCCGTCGTCAAAGAAGAATATGCATTTATCAGCGGTCATGAAGCCGTCATCCGACGGAACGACTGCATCGGCTGCGGCATTTGCAAAGACGTTTGCCGCTTTGACGCGGTTCAGTGTCAACAGACCTTTCAGGGAGAACTTTTGTTTTCCATTGATCCCGTCGCCTGCGAGGGTTGCAAAGTCTGCGTGGAAATGTGCCCGGAAAAAGCGATTGATTTCCCGGATCGCGATTGCGGCAAGTGGTTTGTTTCCGACACGCGTCTGGGACCGATGGTTCACGCGCGCCTGAACGTGGCCGCTGAAAACTCCGGCAAACTGGTTTCCACCGTGCGTCGGGAAGCCCGTGTGATCGCGGAAAAAGAGAAGGATGAATTGATCATTGTGGATGGTCCTCCCGGAATCGGCTGCCCGGTCATCGCCTCTCTGACGGGCGCCACAGAGGTTTTGATTGTCACGGAGCCCACCGTCTCGGGCGAACACGATTTGGAAAGAGTGCTTGCTTTAGCGCGTCATTTTCAGATGCCCGCATCCGTGTGTGTGAACAAGTGGGACTTGAATCCCGAAATGACCCGTCAGATCGAGGAGCAAGCCAGACAATCCGGCGCGAGTGTGGCCGGCAGAATTCGATACGACGGCACCGTCAGCCGCGCTCAAATTCAACAAAAAGCCGTCGTGGAAATCGACGCGCCCTGCGCAGAGGATATCCGACAGCTTTGGCACAATCTCAATCTTTCAGGAGGTGTAAAATGAAAAATGGGTGAGTTCATCAATCTTGAAGTATTTCATCGCACGGCCAACAGCCATGCCCATCACCCGCGAAATATGGGCCTATCCGACGATTTCAACGGACACGCCAGAATCACCGGTCCTTGCGGCGATACGATGGAGTTTTGGTTGAAGGTCGAAAACGGAATCATCAAGAACGCGTCGTTTGTCACGGACGGCTGCGGGCCGTCGATTGCCAGCGGCTCCATGACGACCTGCCTGGCCAAAAGCAAAACCATTGCCGAAGCAATGCGAATCAGTCAGCAGGACGTTCTGGAGGCTTTGGATGGGCTGCCGGAAGATCATGCGCATTGCGCTCTTCTGGCGGCCAATACGTTAAAAGCGGCTTGTGAAGATTATCTGAGTAAACAAAAAAAGGGAGGATGTGATGGTGGAAGAGAAAAAAACGTGTGACACGTGCGGCGATACCAACTGCGCGGCGAAAAAACAAAAGAAGGATGAAAGTCCCGAAGAATTCGCGGAGCGCCGTAAATTACAGGCGGCCCTTTGCCGCATTCAGAAAAAAATCGTCGTCCTTTCCGGCAAGGGCGGCGTCGGCAAAAGCACCGTCGCGGTCAACCTGGCCACGGCGCTTGCGCTTAACGGCCTTCGGGTCGGCCTGTTGGATGTGGATATTCACGGCCCAAGCGTGCCCACGATGCTGGGGCTGGAAAATGAAACACTCAAAGGCGGTCCCGACGGACTGTTTCCGGTTGAATTCGGCGGCCTCAAAGTGATGTCGATAGGTTTTTTGCTGCAAAATCCCGATGACGCGGTCATCTGGCGCGGTCCGATGAAAATGGGCGTTATCAAACAATTCCTGATGGATGTGCTTTGGGGCGATTTGGATTACTTGATTGTGGACGCTCCTCCGGGGACGGGGGATGAGCCGCTCTCCATCTGCCAGCTGATTCAGCCGCTGGACGGCGCGGTGATCGTCACCACGCCGCAGAAAGTCGCCGCCGTGGATGTGCGCAAATCCATCAGCTTTTGCAGGCGTCTCGATGTGCCGGTTTTGGGCGTCATCGAAAACATGAGCGGATTTATCTGCCCGAAATGCGGCGAGATCACGCAGATTCTGCCTACGGGCAGCGGAAAGAAAATCGCGTCGGATATGCATGTGCCTTTTCTCGGCGCGCTTCCCATGGACCCGGCCATTGCCCAGTCCGGCGATTCGGGTAAGGTTTTTATTTACCATTCATCGAAAACACCCACAGGGGAAATCATGCAAAAAATCATCGATGAAATTACAAAAAATTTGGACAAAAAAATCAAACTGAATTCATAAGGAGGAAACAACCATGAAGATCGCTATCCCATTGGCTGAAGGCAAATTGACCGCGCATTTCGGTCACTGCGCGAGTTTTGCCATCGTCGAAATCGAAGACCAAACCAAAAAAATCATCAAACGGGAGGACATCGCCGCTCCGCCGCATGAACCGGGGCTTTTGCCGCGATGGCTGGCCAAACAAGGCGTACACATGATTATCGCCGGCGGCATGGGACAACGCGCCCAGCAGCTATTCACCCAGCAGAGTATTCAGGTCATCGTCGGCGCTCCTACCGAAACGCCGGAGAAGTTAATCACTGATTATTTTGCAGGAACACTGCAAGCCGGAGACAATCTCTGCGATCACTAAAATCAATGGAGGATTGGCATCATGACAACAGCATTAAAAGCAGTTGATAGGGTTGAAATCCTGACATTACAGGACAACTACATTGAAATGACCGCGATGGACGGCAGCGCCGTTGTCACGCGAGCCAATCCTTTAAAAGAAGGAGAAATCCGGGCTTCCGTGTCGGCCGAGCACGGTTTTTCCGCGCTCGTCCAAACGACTCTCGGAAACAAAACACACACCCTGCTGTTTGACTTCGGTTTTTCCGAAGATGGCGCGGCTCAAAACGCGGCAACTTTGGGCGTCGATATGACTAAAGTGGAAGCGGTGGCGCTCTCCCACGGACACAGCGACCATACGGGAGGCATGGCAAAACTGATCGCCATGACCGGCAAAAAAAATATTCCATTCGCCGTTCATCCTTCGGCTTTTAAGTCGCCGCGTTATCTCAAATTCGGCGAGGAATTAAAAATCCATTTTCCGGAATTCACGCGGGAAATGGTCAAGCAGGCGGGGCTCTCCGCGCTGGAAACCGAAAAACCATGCCTTTTACTGGAAGACACAATTCTTTTTCTGGGCGAAATTCCCCGGACAACGGATTTCGAAACGGGATGGCCGCTTCCTCATTGCCGCCAAGACGGAAAGGAAGTCTGGGATGCCCTTGAAGATGACACCTCCATTGTGATGCACCTGAAAAACAAGGGATTGGTGATTCTTTCCGGTTGCGCGCACGCGGGAATCATCAACACCGTCCATTACACCATGAAGGTTGCCGGGACGAATAAGATTCACGCCGTCATGGGCGGATTCCATCTCTCCGGCCCGTTTTTTGAACCGATCATTGACCGGACAACGCAGGAATTAAAGAAAATCAACCCTGCTTATATCATTCCGACGCACTGCACGGGACGCAAAGCCATTCTGGAAATGGAAAAGCAAATGCCGGATCAATTTATTTTAAACATGTCCGGAACCAAATTGACGTTTCACTGACCAAAGGAGATTTCATGGAGAAAAAAGCCTTCCAGGATTATTATCCGGATGATTTGAGCTACTGTTACGGCTGCGGCCGGCTCAACAAACACGGTCTGCAAATCAAAAGTTACTGGGACGGCGAAGAGTCCGTCTGCATCCACCGGCCCGATCCCCGCTACATGGCCATCCCCGGAATGGTTTATGGCGGACTGATTGCTTCATTGATCGATTGCCACTCCACCGGAACGGCCGCAGCGGCCAAATACCGCGCTGAAAACCGCGAGATGGATACCCTGCCGCCCATTCGTTTTCTGACCGCCTCTTTGCACGTGAACTATCTTTTGCCCACACCGCTTAATGTACCGCTTGAAATCCGTGGACGGGTTAAGTTAATCAAAGGACGTAAAGTCGTCATCGAATCCAGGTTAATCGCCAACGGCCGGATATGCGCCACCGGCGAAGTCGTCGCCGTTCAGGTGCCGGAAAGCTTGATGCCGGGCCCCTTGAAAAAATAGGGGTCCCAACAAGTCCCGATATATGGTAATTAGAACACGATAAACAATGAATAAAACCATTTGGAAACCTACACCGGAAATTGATCTCCTGCTGAAAGATTATCACACCTTCGCTATTTTCAGCTGCGGAATCTGTGCCAATTTTTCCGGTACAGGCGGAAAAACAGGACTGAAGACACTAAAAAAATACCTGTTCCAGCAAGGCAAGCAAGTCAAACTGGCAAGGGTCGTTCTTGCCTGTTGCCCCGAGGAAATAATGCGCCAGACCCTGAAAGCCAATATAAATGCGCTCAAAAAATGCGACGCACTGATCGTGCTGAGCTGCGCGGGCGGCATAAAATCGGCCAACGGCTGCAGGCCGGGCATTCCGGTCATCGGTCTGCTGGATTCAGTGGGCAGTACCGCGGTTTCCTGCAACGATCCCGTGCTTGCCCATAGCCTCTGCAGGAGCTGCGGTCATTGCGTGTTGACATATACGGCAGGCATTTGCCCCCTGAGCGAATGTCCCGCCAAAAGCAAATACGGCCCATGCAAATCGTTTTCAGAATCCAATTTGAAATGCGCGCTCAATCCGCAAATGGATTGCATATGGCATGTGATACGGCAAAGGAGCGAAAATTGGCATCTCCTGGCGTCTTTAAAAGAATTACACTCGCACAAAGACGATGGAAATGCGCTTTCAATGGATGCGACAAAAAACGCGGGATTCTGGAGAAAATTTTTTGGATGGTACGCCGCACGCATTCAACAACTTGAATGGGTTGTTCGTCAATTCAAATAAAAAAAAGGGGGGAAGCGTCTTATGTCGTATACCAAATTATCCGACTGGAATAAATGTACGAGGTGCGGTGAATGTCTTGTCAAATGTCCCGTCATGCAAATGGACAAGAGGGAAGCAATAAACGAAATAACCGATTTATTGCAAACCGGCTATTCTAAGAGAATTTTCAATGAATGCACCTTCTGCTTTGACTGCAATCAATACTGTCCGGAAAGTTTAAGGCCGCATGAACTTATTTTAGAAAAAGTTATGGAAGCAAGAAAGAAGCAGGGGAAGATGTCGATGGTCTATTCCTATCTTTTCAACGGCGCGAAAATCTCCATGTGGAAGGATCTCTATGCCATGCTTTCCCGGGATGAGCGGGCCATCCTCAAAAAATGGTCTGAGATTCCGCCGCCATCAAAGGAACTTCTGTGGATCGGGTGCATCGGCAGGCTCAGCTGTTTCGATATTGAAAAATCCTCCGTTTTACGTGAACTGCCCAAATTCGGTCCACCGGATCTATGCTGTGGAGAGCTTCCATACCGTCTCGGTTCCTGGAAAGCATACACCGCCACGATTGAAAAAACCCTCAAAGCTTTTGAAAAGCTGAAAATTGAAAGGATGGTCTGCTACTGCGGCTCCTGCTACAATTACTTTTCCAACATTCTGAAGAATGTGTACGGTAGGGAATTGCCTTTCAAGTTGATTTCCCTGTATGAATGGCTAAACGAAAAAAGAAAAACCGGCGAAATCACGTTAAAAAAACCATTGAAACTAAAGACGACGCTCCACGAGTCATGTTATGTCAGCGAGCTTGGAAATAATTTTGCCCAAACTCTTCATGAGATCTATGCATCCGCAGGAGCCGAAATTGTTGATCTTCCTCATCATGGAGACAACAACCTATCCTGCGGAGCCGTGAGCGTTCTTCGGACCCTTAATCTTCCGAAAAGTCTCTTTAAGGAACAGTGGAAAAAATACAAAGAGGTAAAAGGAACAGGAATGAAAGAGATGGCCGTCAACTGTCCGGGATGCTTTATAACGCTTTCCTTCACCAACAGGATTGCGGGAATCAAGCTTCATTACATGCCGGATGAACTGCTGAAAGCTTACGGGGATACGATCACCAAACCGCTATCCAGAAGGATCCCCCTTTTCATCAGGGCTTTCATCAAGCATCCCTCGCTTCCGTTGAGGCATGTTGATGCTGAAGCATCTCCCGAAACATCATGAAAGCGCCGTTATCCAGGCTGATCGCCAACGGCCGGATATGCGCCACCGGCGAAGTCGTCGCCGTTCAGGTGCCGGAAAGCTTGATGCCGGGGAAAGGACACTCCTACGCCATCGTGGTTGCCGATCTTGACCAGAGACGACCCATCTGGCTGGGCGGTCATGGCCGCACTGAACAGGATATGCAAATGTTCTTCGATTCCCTGGGGACTGAATCGAGTTGGCTGTCATGGATATGTAGAAGCCGTTTCGCAAGGCAACCTTGAAGAATGTCCCCATATCCAGATTGTCTATGATAAATTTCATATCATGAAACATCTCGCAGACGCCCTTGATCAGGCAAGACGGAGCGAATATCAACGTGTCCATGAGAAAGAACGACGATTGATCATGGGACAGCGTTATACGTTGCTGTCCCATCAAGCAAACTTAGATCCCGAAGGCCGAAAATCCTTACAAATGCTTTTAAAAGCAAATCAGCGGCTTCATAAAGCATCTCTATTGAAAGAATCTTTCGGGCAGTTCTGGGATTACAACCATCCAACCTGGGCAGGAAAGTTCTTTGAACGTTGGAAAGAACAGTTACGCCGGCAGCGGCTTGAACCCCTTGAGCAGTTTGCTGATCTTATCGACAAACACTGGAAGGGGGTCATCAGTGATTGTCATCTTGATCACAAGGTTTCACTTGGATTTATGGAAGGCCTGAATAACAAGATTCGTGTCATCCAACGCAGGGCATACGGCATTAAGGATCAGGAGTATCTTATGCTCAAAGTTGTTACTTCATTTATCAAAGAACAAAAATAAAGGTAATTTTATGCACAACAAACCCAGAAGAACCATTTATTTTAACAGTCAAGCTCAAAAATCTTCATCTCTTACTTATCTGCTTGGTTGGTTGATCCGGCCCTGTTCTCCCATGTAAAAGTGCAACGGCTTGTATCATAATTTTGACTTGCGTGTGAACCTTTCCCACCAGGTTCTGTGACTCTCCCGATCGGGGCATAAAAAGCTCATGAATGAGCTTCTCCACCGGGTCGACAGAATCTCCCTGCTGACGCCTGAACCCTTTTATCTGCATCTGAGCAAAGAGAAAATCCAAAAGTGTATTGCCCTGGAAATCGGGATGATTTTTTCTGTAATAATCAGGGGCGCTGTCCTTTTCATTGAGCTTGGCAATAATCCGGATTAATAAATCCAGAGACGGCGCCAATATACCGTTATCATTGGGACCGTGACTTCGCGAAATAATCCTTAAGAGGCGATTATCCTCGACGGCTTTCATGACCGATTTACCCGTGAATTGTTCATCGCGGCGCAACGTGGCATTGGAATTATTCATTCCGTCTTTTGTCAGTGGTTGATAATTCGCAATGGATATTTCATTGAGAGCTTTCATAACACGCACAAATTCTCCTGCCCGGCATTTACCTTTTGAATCGCGCGCATTCCATAAAAATTCCAGCATAGGAATAAATAATCCCAGAACCTTGTGACGTCTTCCGCCGGTCCCGTATCGAGTTTTCCAGGAATTCGCGGTAAATCCGGCATAACTTCCGCCGGCATATTCCGCATCCGTCATCCCGCCGGCCAGCTCAATCAGCGACATAACCGTGTCTTTTCCACCAGGCGGCAGGAAGGACTTAACGATATCATTCGTCCAGATGCCGTTGGCTCCTGTAAAATTCAAGGGTATCCGTCCTATGCCGGTAAGCTGATAACGCTTTTTGAACAACAGCCAGTCATAGGCCTGATACTGATTCATATGCACGTACCGGCCATTGAGCATTATTTTCCCTTCACGTCCCCAACGCGCGGCGGTGACCATCTCGCCGATATACCACTCGGCCATATTGGTCGTCTGGTTTTTAACAGTTCCGGGCTCTCCAGGAGGGTGATCAGGAGAATCTATCAAACTGATGAGGTCGATTCCGGTATTTTTTCCGTTGACGGTCAAGAACATTTGACGATCAAAATTCTCAATCAGGAAAAAGAATGAGCGCAATTGGCTGGATTTTATATCTGCGGTTTCACGTTTCTGCCCATAATAATTATGATGCGCCATATAGATTATGCCCTCTGAGATGCCATGAGTCTCCATGGCCGATTTATCAACCGATAAGAGAGAGAGCAGCAAACCTTTGACGGTTTCACCATCCGATAGTGGCGCAGCAGCGTGTAAAACGTTGGTCAAAAATCGGGCCAGTGTATTGCTGGGGGGGGTGGGACTGTCATTGAGAGCAAGAAGATTATCAATGCCGGGCAGAATGCGCTCAAAGTCTTCACTATATATCAAATTCTGGTATGCCTGAATTATCTTGACTAAATCAGCCCTGACGGCATCCAGATAGTTTTTATCATTGGCAGCTTTGCCCAGGGCATTAACCCAATCAGCCAGCCGGGCAACATAATTTTTGGATTCACCTTTTTGAACCTTAAAAAGTGTCGCAATCGTAGCTTCAATTAGACGATTGATTTCATCAGGATTTTTCTTTAGCCCCGCAAGATTTAATTCATTAAAGACAACATCAAAAAAAGTATTACCCTTAAATTCCGGATGAGCTTTTTTATAGTCAACCGGAACACTCCCCTTGGTGTTTAGCGCTAGCGTAACGGTAATCAACATATCCAAGGCGGGCGCAAGCATGTCCCCTTCATGATCACTATAACGCTTGAGCAGAGCGGTTAAAAGTCCGCTGTCTTCAAGCGTCTGCATAACCGTCTTATGGCCTAACGCAGTTTGTCTGAATGTTGCCCTGGGATTTACCTTTCCAAATCTTGTCAGCGGCTTATATTCAGAAGGATCAATTTCATTCAAGCCGGCCAGCATGGCCACCATATCTCCACTGCGCAGACGGCCATCCGGGTAAGGCGACCACCAGTAATATTCCATTATCGGACCGAATAAAGCAAAAAGCTTATGCCGTCGGCCCGCCGTACCATAACGGTCTTTCCACGATGTACTGGTGAATCCGTCATATTTACCGCCATGATACTCGGCTTCCGTCATACCTCCGGCCAGATCCACAAAAGCCGGGAACGGATCTGTAATACTGCTGGGCATAAAAATCTGTACCAGCTTATTGGACATCAATCCCACCATTCCGTTAAATTTCATCAGGGTGATGCCGGCAAACTTGAAATGATAACTCTTTTTGTAAAGGACCCAGTCCAGGGCCTGAAACCGATCCATAGCGACATATTGTTTATCTCGTTTAATCTTGCCTTCACGACCCCACTTCTGCGCCGTCACAATTTCACCGATAGCCCAACTGGCTATATTCTTGGTGATACCTGAAACCGTTCCCGGCGTTGCCTCTGGATGATCGGGAGAATCTATAAAATAAAGCAGGGGGATATGCGTGTTGATTCCCAATATTTTAAGAGTCAGGTCAACATCGGAAGCCTTAAGCATAAAAAGCAGGGACCGCAGAGAACTGGTCTTTACATCCGCTGTCGTTTTTAATTGCCCATACATGTTACGTTCCATCATCTGGATCAGACCTTCGCTGACACTGTTGTTGCCCTGAAGGGCCGATCTATCCATTGATGAAATCGCCAGGATTAACCCTTTGAGTGTATTGATATCTGCATTGGCGGAAAGACCCTTCAGCAGATTCCTGAAAAATTTTGCCAGAGTATTTTTTTGTGGATCCGGGTTGTCATTGAGAGCCAGGACGACACCGATATTCGAGAATGTCCCGGCAAAGTTCCCTTGTTTTACAAAAAGCTTCGACGTATCGAGGAGAGAATTCAAATCCGCTTTAATGTCTTTCATATAGTCTCTTTGAACTGACGTCTGGACAATTGGAGTTTCCATTGCAACAGGTGCCGGGAGGGATTGTTTTGTATCACTCTTGCATCCAACTACGGGAATACTTAAAACACCAAACAAAATCCCGATGATAATCACATTAAAGATTTTTTTTATCATATCAATCATCTCCTAAAACCGGAACCGCTTACAACTTTTTTCCCGGTTTTGTCTGAGTTTCCTGCGAAAGCTGGCCGGACTTTGTATTCATGTGTTTTACGAAGCGTTGTAAATATGTTTGCAACCTACCGACTGCATTCGTGCCTTCGCCGGGTTTGGTTAAAAAGAGGGCATCTATGACCTCCTGAATCAAGTCGGCAGATCCTTCCGGTTTTTGTTTAAATCCTTTAATATCCATCTCTGCAAAGAGCATGTCCAGAATAGTATTCCCTTGAAAAGCGGGATGGTGTGTTTTGTATTCAGGCGGGACGCTGTCCTTTTGATTCAATTTATTGACAACCGTAATGAGTAAATTCAATGCCGGTACGACGATATCAGTCTCCCCTCTTCTTCTCAACAGATAGACCAGAAGACCACTCTCTTCCAGCGCCTTGATGACAGAAGGATAGTTATCCATACGAAAAGTAGCTTCAGGATTATTATTTAATTCCTTGTAAGCAGGCGGCAAGGGAGCCTCGTTTAATCCTGACAAAACCTGAATCAGATCTCCGGAACGCTGTTTGCCATTGGCATCTTTGTGGCTCCAGGCATATTCCATCAGCGGCGCCGCGATTGACAAAAGCTTGTGACGTCTTCCGGCAGTGCCATAACGTTCTTTCCATGAGGTATTGGTAAATCCACCGGCATACTCAGCATCCGTCATACCGCCGCCCAGATCAACTAAAGCCGGAAATGTGTCAATAATGGGTTGCGGCATAAAGGGTGTGACCATTCGGCTGGAAAGCATTCCCGCCATGCCCTCGAAAGACATCAGCTTCATGCCGACCAATTTAAGGTCATAGCGTTTCTTATACATAACCCAGTCAAAGGCCTGAAATATGTCCATAGAAACATATTGGTCACCTAATTTGATTCTACCTTCACGCCCCCATTGCATGGCTGTCACAATCTCTCCAATAGCCCACTGGGCAATATTAATGGTTTGATCTTTCACCGTGCCGGGTTCATTCACGGGATGATCCGGAGAGTCAACCATACCGAGCATCGGAATTCCCGAATCCAGTCCCGCCACCACAATATTCCTTTCGACATTGGCCGTCTTCATCAAGAAGAGCAAGGTGCGCAGTTGGGAAGTTTTTATCTCTGCCGTTTCCAGTTTTTGACCATACATATTGGTGGTTAAGCTCATCATCAGATCATCATTCAATCGAGACATATCTTTGATCGCCTTCGCATCCAGGTTGCTAAGCGCTATGAGCATGCCTTTAATCGTATTGCCGTCCGATATCGGAGCCAGGCCATGCAAGGCATTGCTGGCAAATTTCGCCAGAGTATTTTTTTGAGGATCAGGGTTATCGTTAAGAGTTAATACTGCGTTCAAACTGCGAATAATCTGTTCGATATCAGCTGTCGCCACGAGTTTTTCCGTAGCATCAAGCAGGTTACCGAGATCTTTTCTGAAATTCGCGACAAAACGTTCATCCGTTGTGGTTTCCGCGGCGACATGGACAATCGCGCCGAGCTTGTCCATAATTGAATTTTTTTCGCCCTCCATCGGCAAAAATAATAAATCGAATGCTTGATCAATTAAATTTGCGCTGGACTTGTTTGTTCTCTTTTGTAACGCTGAGGCCGCGTTGTCCAACTCAGCAAAGACAACATCTAAAAAAGTTTTCCCTTTAAAGTTCGGATTTGCCCGCAGATAATCCTCAGGTACAGAATTTGGTGAATTTAATTTATTAAGGACCCTGAAACAAAGATCCAGTGCCGGAAGTGCCAAGCCCGTATCATTAGGGGCGTGTTTTCTAAGAGTCACGCTTAAAATTTTACTGTCTTCAATCGTTTTGAGGACGGATTTTCCGACAAAATGATTATCATTGCGGAATGTAGCTTGTGGATTGGGTGAGTCTCCGCGATCCAGAGGGATATAATCGGCAATAGGTATTTCATTCAAACTCACCATCATGTGAATCAGATCACCGATGCGCTGATGACCTTGAGCGTCTTTTGCATCCCACCAGTATTCCATAATCGGAATAAATAAGGCCAGAAGCTTATGTCTTTTTCCTGCTGTTCCATACCGGCCCCTCCATGAGGTTTTGGTGAAACCGTTATATTGTCCACCATGATATTCGGCATCCGTCATCCCGCCGCCCAATTCGATGATTGCCGGGAAAGCATCAATGAGAGGGGCAGGCATAATGGATTGCACCAGTGGATTGGAAATAATACCCACAATACCTTCGAATTTGAGAGGTTCATATCCTACACCGGATAACTCATATTTCTTTTTAAACATCAACCAGTCATAGGCTTGAAATTGATCCATATAGACATATTTGCCATTGAACTTGATTTTACCTTCACGGCCCCAGCGCACAGCCGTCACGATTTCTCCAATAAACCATTCGGCAAGATTACCGGTTTGTTCTTTTACTGTTCCCGGTTCCTTTAACGGATGGTCAGGTGAATCCAGCAAAGGAAGAACAGGAATTCCTGTATCTTTTCCCTGAATCACCAGGTTCGGGGTGAAATCGGAACAAGCAATCATAAACAGAAGTGATCTCAGGGCGCTGGTATTAATATCTGAAAGCTCCCGCTTCTGTCCGTACATGTTATTTGCAGACATTAATATCAGACCGTCAATAATGCTTTGATCACCGGTGAAGAGATTCTTATCGATAGATGTTACGGCAAGAAGAAGTTCCTTGAGCGCGGTGCTATCTGCCAGAGGTGTCATTCCCCTTAAAATTTGTTTCAGGTATTTTGCCAGGGTATTTCGATTTAAATCCTGACTGTCATTGAGCTTCAGAATTTTATCCAGACTGATTATTATTTGCTTGAAATCGTCGTGCAGTATCAAAGAACGGTTGGAAATCAAAAGTTGCTGAATATCTTTTTGCACAGCCACGGAAAATTTTGGGTCATAGAAAGGAGACATCGGATCATAGGATCCAGCCAATAAATCAATAGCGCCATTAACGATTATATCAGTTTTATCGATTTTTTCTGTTGTACTGTTTGGGAAATGACCGGCGTTACTTGCCGCCTGCGATATTGAGACTACAGCAAATAATAATGTGAAGACTTGAATAAAAATGAAAACGAGGTTTGTGGTTCTCTTCATGATCTGCTCCTTTGAAATCCAATAATGCATATGCATATTAAATATCTTTATTAATAAAAGCCTTCCCCCTTCAACGCCTCTTTATGACATAAAATACTCTCATTTTACCATTTGGTCAATCAAAATAAGTCCTATTAAAGCGCTATTAAACAAACAATTTTTTGTGTCATTATTTTAACATAATGCAAATCATTTTTATTGTTTAAGTTCATGTTTTTTGTAAAAAAAACAATATCGTGTTCTATAGATTGTTAATGCCTTGTTTTTGCTGTTGATTATTCGCATCTATCTATCAATTAACTTTTTTGACTGAAAGGCATGATGATTCATCTATTATGTTTATCCATTTTACCCACATAATTTTTAAAAATAAAAAAATGATTGACAAGCATCATCAGCCATTGTATTTACCACATGGTAAGATTTTTCAAATAAAAAATCCATTAAGGAGGACATTGAATATGTGGAGTTCTTTGATACCAACCGCACCGGAAGGCATTAGCGTTGACGATTTTTTCACCCATTTCATTCCTGATCAGTTTAATAAGATGAAAGAGTTGCTCAATGTTGTTGATCTTTCCTTCCTTGCCGGCAAGGATTTTAACATGCAGTATAACATTGAGGGAAAGGTATACGGCGTTAAGTTCAAAAACGCCAAGGATGTTGAGGTTGTTCAAGGAACTATTGACAATCCCGTTTTCACCCTCTTTATTGCCGAAAAAGATTGGCGGGATGCTGTGACGGGCAAGTTCAATAAACTGGCTGATGATTTCAGCGGCGATCCAACGTTCTTTATCGATGCCAAACGCTACAAAGCTTTACTGTCCACCAAAGGCACGGTAAATTTGAATCTCAAGAAGGATGACGGCGCGATCCTTGCTCTGAAAATCGTCTTCAATAACGCCGAAAAACCAACGGTGACGATCAACATGGACATGCTTGACGGTCTTGATATGATGAGCCGAAAAGTCACCGGGCAGACCTTATTCATGAACGGTAAGATGAAGTTTACCGGCGATATGATTCTATTGATGAAGCTGCAGTCGCTGACGGCGTAATTTAACTCACTAAAAAACCATTGCCGGAAGCCTTTTGAGGAATCCGGCAATGGACACTTATAATCTTCCTTTACTTTTTTTCCAAATCATTTAATTCCATCTTCAAAGATAACAAGGCCAGCACGTCCTTCAGGAGATTATGCCCGCCAATTCATCTCCGTCGACCACCAGCAAACGGCTATTGCCTGTGCGATTCATAACTTCCAGCGCTTTATGAGCTGGTCTGGAAAAACTAGACAGTGACATAAGTGGGAAAAACTGCTCTATAATGCAAAAAGAAAGAGGAGGCGTTATATGAGCAAAAGACACAGGAGAAATCATGCCCCGGTATTCAAGGTGAAGGTAGCCTTGGAAGCCCTCAAGGGCGAGCAGACCATAGCTGATCTTTCGCAGCGGTTCCAAGTACACCCCAACCAGATTATGGAGTGGAAAAAGCAGTGATGGGAACATGCCGCAGAGGTATTCAACAAAGGCAAGACGGTGGAACTTGCCCCCAATGTAAAAGATCTTGAAGCCCTGTATGTGAAGCCGAAGCTCTCGTGGATGAATCTAAGTCATGGAAATATTTGTATCTTTTGCGGGATCTTCAAATGACCCGGGCCAATCAGGTCTGGAGTGCGGATATCACCTATATTCCCATATTCAGGGAATTCTGTTATCTGGTCGCCATCATGGACTGGTCCAGTCGTTACATCTTGGCCTGGAGACTCTCTAATCCGTTGGACAGTTCATTCTGTGTAGATGCCTTGGAAGAAGCCATTGCCCACTGTGGCTTTCCCGAAATCTTCAACACGGATCAAGGGACTCAGTTTACCGCAGAAGTCTTTACCGATACTCTGCAAACGAACAACATTGCCATCCGCATGGATGGCCAAGGCCGCTGGATGGACAATGTTTTCATTAAACGGCTTTGGAAAAGCGTGAAGGATGAAGATGTCTATTTCAAAGCGTACAATTCTATAACAGAAACAAAAAGAGGTCTTTTTCTGTACTTTAAATTTTACAATGAAAAAAAATGGCATCAAAACTTTGACAAAAAGACACCAAGGATGGTTTACTTCGACTCTCTGGAGCAGAAACAGGCTTTGTCATGAACTTTAAACCAGAGCAGTTTTACACTTATAAATCCCTGTTTCCTGTCCGAAGAACCCAGACCGCCTCAGAGGCAACAAGATCAAACGATAATATTATTTTTCCTATTCGTCGTGTTTATAAGCGCAAACATAGGCACTATGCTTCTGAATATTTATTTCAGCTTTCCATGAAAACATTTAAACGGCATATTTTCAATACAGGTTATACAGTAATTGCAGGCTATACAGCTTGATTCTGTCTGCTTTTTTTCTTTAAAACGATTCACGATATCCGGTTCAATAATGAAGGCCCTGCTCATAGACACATAATCGGCACGCTTATTGATTATGATATCTTCTATATCAGCCAAACGCCTGATTCCTCCAACGACAATGACCGGAATAGAAACATTATTCTTGATGACTCCGGCCGCTTCCACATTATAGAGACTTAGTTCTTTAGGCAGTGGAACAATCAACGCTGTCGCCAAAGGGACAAATGGCCGAATGATCTGTTTGATAAAACCGGGCAGATATTCCAGTAAATAACTGTATTGGAGCGCCGCCTGCGTGGGAAAAAACTCGCTTCTGACTGTTATAAATCCGTCATTTACCACACCGCAGGATACCTCAATAGCAGCGCAACCGGCCTGCTCAAGCAGTTTAGCG